>Ga0326727_10001693_pt1 | contig 79601 bp, 71 predicted proteins | sample MB2enrmetagenome_FD_207643 | JGI IMG/M metagenome (GOLD analysis project Ga0326727, IMG submission 207643) | Lab enriched peat soil microbial communities from McLean, Ithaca, NY, United States - MB29MY | ecosystem: Environmental > Terrestrial > Soil > Wetlands > Peat | place: USA: New York... | reverse complement strand
GCTGCTCCCAAACCATCGACACCGCCCCCGAAGCCCTGTGGGAGTGGCTGCTCCAATTGCGCCAGGAGCATCCGCAGGCCAGGGTCGCCCTGTGCCTGGAACAACCCGCCGTCCATTTGATCGCCTTACCGCGACCAGCTTTACGAGGCCGCATTGCGACGCAGTGGCAGCGACTTGGTGAACCTCTTTGACCGCGTCCAATTAGGCAAAAGCCCAGTCAAAAACCCGGCGAAAAAGAATTAAAAAACCCTTGACGGATTACCTCAGAGGTGAGCTGAATTGGAACTGCTCTACCGGGGCCAGCCGCCGGCGCGTCGCCCCCTTGCTCAAACCCTTGCGCCGGGGCAAGACCTCGATCACCAGTCCCAAGCCTCTCTGCCAGCCTACCTGCCCCACGTGGAAGCGCCTTTTCAGGAAATCCACCGCCTCATCCACCGCGCCCGGTTGCACTGTGACTCTGCCGGGCGACTGTTCGCCGGGAGGACGGCAGCCGACAAAGCCAGGGCATTCCGAAAGCTTGCGCTGCATCTTCTCCTGCCAGGCGCGGGCTTCCCGTTCACGCCGCGTGGCCTCAGCCATTTCCGCGATCACCCGCGCCCCGTCAATGCCGTGCTCGCCCACCAGGTTGAACGCATCGGCGCAGGCGCGCAGTTCAAGTTGTGGAACCCTGACCCTCATAGGCTCATGAGCAGAAGTAACCCAGCTCGCGAAGGGATACATAACCCTTGCCACCGCCATCGGGTTGGCCCATGACAATGTGATCCAGGACTTCGATCTTGAGCAGTTGCCCGGCTCGTATCAGGTCGCGGGTGACTTTGATGTCCGCCTCGCTTGGCGTCGGGTCGCCGGACGGGTGATTGTGGACGACCACGATAGCCGCTGCTGCCCCGATTACGGCAGGACGGAACACTTCGCGCGGATGCACGAGGATTGTATCGAGAGTGCCGGTTGAAATCAGGCAGTGGCCCTGAATCCTGCGGCGGGTGTTCACCAACAGGACCACGAAGCATTCCACGTCTCGATTGAAATAGGGGTGCCCGGGCACGTGCTGACGCCAGTACGCGGCGGCTTTGTCCGGGGTGTCGCACATTTGCATTTCTGAGGGAGTTGGGCACTCGCGCAGGGCGAGGAGTTTGAACTCCTTTGGATTGAACACCCCGCCGGATGCGCGCCGCCGCGGTACGTTGAGCAATGGGGGCTGAACCAATTCGTACGCGCCTTGGCAGGTCACGTTTTTCATGTCACTCTTTCCGGGGCTGGCACCTGTTCTAAGCAGGTTGGCTGTCGGTTAGGTCACTCTTGCCGGCAGCCGTGCCAGCCCTTTTTCCCGACAAGAGGGTTCTTTCGACCTGACCGTTTGATGATGCTTGCTCGATTTCGGAATCGTTCTCGCCGTCGCCCCGTGCCCCGAGTCTCACCGAATCAGGAGTCTCCTTTTTCGCACAGACCGTCTCGGCGGGGTGGTGGGGGTGGGGAGGAACGAGGTGTGGGGTGCAAAATCAGGGCCGGGCTTTCAACCGAAATGGATTTTGGGGAAAGCGGTGCCGCATGGATGGACGCGACATTGTCAATGTTACAAGCGAGGGTGCGCCCACGTTAGACGATTCCGCAGATTCGGTTTTCCAGGAAGCGGAAAACCAGTTACAACTTTTCCCGGCAGCCTATGAACAACCGAGAAATAGTTGAGGTCTTTAAGTTCACATCTCAAGAGATAAAGCGCTTAGAGTCATTGGGCCAGACAAACCCAAAACAAGCCGCCGCAGAAATCGGATTGCATAGCGGAATCGGGATTACGCACGAGGAGTTTCCCAAAATTCATTACGAATGTGGAAAAGCTGCTGCAAAGCGCCTTTACGAAATGGCTGCGAAAAAGCTTTTAGATTTCGCAGATTTGCGTGGAAGGGTTGAAGTCGGAACCTTTTTGAAACCCATGACGGCAGAGTTTGCGAAGCGTGCCTTGATAAATGGAAACACAATTAACGAGAAGCTGATTGAGATGATCCTGCAAGAAGCCATTACCCGAGCAAAAGGACATTTGGAAAACAGAATCTACTTTTTCCCAGTTTATGCCCTTCAAATGCAAGATTCTGAAGATTTTGTACTGGATGGCATTAGGTTCTTCCTCGTCCGGAGATTTTGGCAGGAAATCGAACCTCAGATCGAGCGTTCTGTGGATATAGCTGTTGAAGATGAGGCCAAGAAAAGCAGCGACTCCAAACACGTCAGGAAGCACCTCTTAAACCTGTTTTCCCTGGCAAAGCAACATTATGGCAATTACAGGTGGATTGCTTGTGTTGAGATCAGGGGTGCGGAGAAGAGCATCGGCTGGAAAAAGGCTCGTGAGGTTTTGGAGCAGACATTGAATTTACTGAGACTTCCAATCCTCAGTCGAGAAGGTCAATTTATAGGGATCGCGGATGAAAGCTCCGTCCCAAGGTCTAATAGTCGCGTATCTCTGAATCTGACGGCCAACAATCAGTATGAAGCGTCTCACAGTATATCGTACGTCGAGCCTCACGTGGAAAAGGAATTTCTCCACAAATTCAGACAAAAGGTGCCTCAGATTTCATTTTTGGAAAGGGCAATTGAAAAAGTGCGACAATGGGAAACGCCGGACGAGATTGAAGATCGCTTGTTGACAGCACTATTTTGGTTTGGCGAGGCGTGGAAGGAAAATCGACCGCTGCCCAAGATCGTCAAATTCAGCACTTCACTGGAAAGCTTATTTGCGACCCAGGACAGCAATGACTCGATAGCTGAGAAGATTTCTGAAAGGTTGGCTTGGTTGTCATATTTTGGTGATGCAGACTGGGAGAAAAGAAGTCAAACCTTCACTGATATGAAAGCGGTTTATGGCGCCAGATCCAAAGCAGTGCACGGCGCAAGTGTGAGTAAATCACGTGACCTACTTTTGCGGGGACGTCAGGCAGAAGAACTGGCTCGGCTTGGCGTTTTCGCATTTTCTCAGCTACCGCCGCTGTTTGATGGCAGGCAAAATAAGGAGCAAAAGCTACAGGAGTTTTTTACCCGACTAAAGTTGGAGGGCTTTGAACAAGCACAAAAACTTCTTTCGCAAGCATGAGCCCCTCGACACGAAGTTTTCTACTTCGTGCGACGCGGCCTGAGAACGGCACTTTCGCTTCTCGGTCTCTCGTTGACAAGCGGTGCTGACCACGTATCAATGCTACATGCACGCGGCACCGCTGCTACCGACCAATACCGGACCAAAGTCCCGTCCCAGGTGCTCTACGGCCTTCTCGCAAGCTGTTGCTATGCAACGAATGTTGCTCGCGGACGCCCTGAAACCGGAGACCCCACCCCGTGAGCGTGCTCAGGTCGCGTGCGCATGGGAGCGTTTGGAAGAGCGGAAGCGCATCCTTCGCATGAAGCCAAAGCCGAAGGACATGGACGTTGATCCGGTTGCCCTCGCCAAGCGAGCACGGAAACGGATTCCGCTGCCTTCGGTTTTCCAAGAGCCAAGTGATGAGCCTGACTGAGCAGTCAGTACGGGGCACAGCTTGAAATGGAATCTTTCGAGCGGGTGATCGTGGACGCGGCCTCTCCCTAGAGCAACCCTCTCTTCTTTCCAAAGAAGGCATGAGCGGTGCTGTGAAGTATCGCGCCAGCGGGAGTGCCGCCGTTGTGCCTGCTTTGAAGACACTCCGCACTGGAACTGAGACAATGAAGAAGGTTGGAAAACCATTGCGCCTGTGCCTTGCGGTGGGTGCTGTGTGTCTTGCAGTTTGGGTTTGCGATAGCGCCCACCTCCGGAAGGAGCAAGAGACAGCAACTAACCGGCGCGGCAAAGCTTCTCCGTCAGAATTCAACACATTGAAGCCGGTCGAAGAAGGCATGTGGATTCCGGACGCGGCAAACGTGCCGGTGTCGCTACGACTGGAATCCGCCCTCCATATGGCTCTAGCCGCAGAGTGCCTCAGCCCACACTCCAACACGTTGAAGCCGGTGAATGTGTCCATTGACCGGGTCCGGAAGGCGACGGAGGGAGGCGATGGGAACGCGAAAAAATGTTTAGCGCGTGCTACCAGAGAGCAGGCCGCCCTTACCGCACGGGAGGCTCCCGAACATTCTGACGCGACTCCAGTAGAGGAGGCAACCATGCTGGCCCAAGCCGGGGAAGTCCTGAACGCTTACCCTGACGGATTGGTGATCGAATACAACGGGGGCACAATACTTAGAAAAGTGAAATTCAAGGACTTGCCTGAATCTATCCAGCAGCGGTATCGGTACGACCCGCAAGAGGCGGCGGAGTATGAGGCAAACCAGGCGGAAGCGGCAGCCGAATACCGGGCCGAGCAGAAGCGGAAGGCGGCAGAACTTCGGGCGCGTCAGGAAGCTGTTGCACGGGATGCCACAGATCGAGAGCAGGGAAAAATCGCCATTTTATCGCAAATCGTGTCCGATTATCACAAGAGCCACACTTACTCCAAGCAGGATTGCTTCGTCTGCGGCGATATGGCGTGCGATGTCTGGAACATCGTTAAGACAAAAGGCATCGAGGCGAAAATCGAGGTCGGAAGCGTTGACCGCGACATCACTTCCTTACGCGAAGCTGACCACGCCTGGGTGCTGGCGGAAATCTCTCCGGGGGAATGGCTTGCCCTCGAAACCACGGCGGGCTGCGTCGTCTATCCTCAGCAAAATCCAAGGTACTACTGGGGTTGGTCATTCGATAACCCAAAGAAATTTAAGGAGTTCAATTACTGGCATCTGTATAGGCCGTAGGCGCTGGCGATGGAATGGGCGTCCATGTGCGTGTCGTTCAACATGGCCCGTTCTCGCGTGTACGTGCACCGGTGCCTTTGGCAGCACTTCCTTCCGGTTCACATGGCTGTACACTGACACAGCGCAGCCCGTTGTTCGACCAATGCGGATTGTTCACGACGGGGCAGGAGTTTTTGCGCGCCAAGGTCGAAAACGCGGCGGCGGGGAACGGTGACAACGATACGCAGCCTGAGTCTTTTTGAAGATTCTCTCTCAGCACGGGCGGATTGAACAACAGCCGGGGCGTCGAGAGGAAGAGGAAGTTCCGTTTTGTGTCGTGCCTCCCAACCCCGACGCAATGGGTGCAAAAGCGGTATGTGGCCGTTTAACCAGTCAAGAATTGGAGGCGCTCCGCTGGCAAGGAATCTCCCGCCCAGCCGACTGCGAGTTTAGCCTTAATAATTTGTTTGTTGTGGAACTTGGGATTAGATATACCCTCACGACGAAGCCAATGAAAACTTTCGCGTGGCTGTTAAAGAATGTCGTTTTACCTCTCGCACCTTTTCTCGTCGGCGCGCTAGTCCGATTTCTCCATTCAGGACAATTTAGTTGGCAATGTTTGAGTGCAACGGAACTAGCCTTTTCAATGGCAATGATGTTTTTGATTCTTACGGCTAGCACTTCACGTTTGCAGAATCACACTTTGAAGGAGGCTTTGAATAGCGGTTTTGATTTGGGTGTGGTGGTCTTTCTCGCTCTCTTTGCCATTGCTCTGTTTCTCGAAGTTGACGCCTTGGGCTCGCTTCAGGATTTCTTGGCAACAGCCACGGCGAGAATCAACAATTCACGACCGCTGTTACTCACTGATTTGCCGGAAAGAATAACGCGAGAGCACGGCATTCTGGAGAGGATTCGATTCACGACGCTCATCCTCTCTGGGATTTCCATTTCACTCGCCGTATGGGTTGGGAAGCAATACGAATTGATGGATGCATGAATCGACGAGAGCCAGAATTTGTACGGTTGACATATTGGCTGACCAGCTTGACGGCCGCTCTTGCTGTGCTTACTGTGGTGCTATTCGGTTCATCAGAAATGCCTTGGATTGAGAAGCTGCCCCATGCAATGTCAAGCGTGCTTGGCGTTATCATCGGCGTACTTGTAGCCGCGATGTCTGTTCTCTTTCTGACTTTCTGGATGCGAACATTGAACAGGAATCCCTTTCCCCTCAAGGTGGCGCTGTTAGGGCAGCCAAACGCGGGCAAAAGTGTTTATTTGACGATGTTGTTTCGTGAATTGCCATTTTCCAGCAGTGACACTGTTTCTTTCCAGCCGTACGGGCTTGAGACAATCGAAACAGTCTCAAAGAACATAAAGTCTCTAACTGGCGGTTTCTGGTTAGCACCGACAACTAAAGATTCCGTCTTTTTCTTTCGTGCCAATGCAACCCTCGGCAAGTCCGTCTTTAGGCGTCGCTACACAGTTGAAATCGGGGATTTTGCTGGTGAGCGAATTGTAGAACTCGGTTCGTCGGGCGATTATTGGCTACACAGATCAGAATATTTCAAATATGCTATCGGGTGCGACGTTTTAATGCTTGCAGTCGATGGGGCGATTTTGGCTACTGGCAAGTCTTCAGAGATCGAAGAGATGCAGTTGAGACTAATTGCCGCGCTTCAAATCTTGATTGATGAAAAGGGTGTTAGTCCTGAACATCGACTGTCTACACCGGTTGCCGTTCTTGTCCTCAAATCCGATTTGTTGGCAGCAAACAAGGTTGATCCAGATCAGGCCCTTGACAAAATCCAGAGGCTTATTGCCTTGGGCGAACGACGGTGTCGAGACTTCAGATGGTTTTTTGTTTCTGCGATAGGAACGGTTGCTGTTCTCAAAGACAATGCGCCCCCATCGGAACTGAACCCCATATATGTCGTGGAACCTATGATGTGGGCGCTCCAACACTTTCGACGAGGGGCGTGAAGCTAAATGATCGCAGCCGAAATCAGGACGAAGTGAACGCGCCAATCGGGCAGTTGACTCTCTGGCATTCCTGCCGCTTGACATCGGTGCCATCCGTTGGTTTGCTCTGACTGGTTGGCCTGTTGAAGGAGCGCCGCGCCGCCCTGATCGCCGCCGCCGTGACTGGCAAAATCGAAATATGATTCCTGATCCTCTCTCAACAGCTTCAACCTTTGCGACTCTCGTTGGCCTGATCTGCAATTACAGGCGGGAGAAAGGCGCGAAGGAAGCTCTCGACAATCAGAAATTCATCGAGTGGCTTGAATATCACAAACACGAAGAAATCAAGAACCTCATCTGCAACACCGCCGCGCTGCAACGCGAGGTGGACACACTTTTGCGCGCTGACCAGGCGGTAATCATTGAGAAGCTAGACGCGGTTAGTGCAACACTCGCTTCCCTAATGAGTCAGGTGACGGAGTTCCGGGGCTTGACTCTCACGATGATGCCGACAGCCGAGTTGTCGGAGCAGGCGGCAGCCATCCTCCGGCGGTTGGTGAATTCTACATCCAGCTACTTTTTGAGAATCAAATGGATGGGGGGGGTGCTCACTACAACTGGAGCACGGCGGCCTCATCGAACATTCAGAACCCCGTTTTCTGGAAGACGACTTAAACAGACTGGTCTCCCTCAGATTGCTCACGCTGGATTTCGGTGCAAAGGGCGTTGAAATCTATCGAATCACTCGTAACGCTGTTCACCTCATCTGCCCAATTGATAAGAACGCCACAAAATAGCCGTGCCTCTGCCGCCTAGCGCCGGAAGGCACAGCAGCGGCTTCGCTCCAATCCAAGCGCCGAATCTCTGCGGTCCTTAAACCGGCAAAGCCAGCAATCGCCAGCCACGGCACCATTTCAGGGCGGGCGGCAGTCAGGATTTCGCGCATTTCTTCTGGCGTGAAAATCTCGATCTCGCCGTTGTCCTCCTTTTGTTGCTGGACGGCTTCGATCTCCTCAATCGCCTCTTTGGGCAGATACCTGCGCTTGATGCAGAAGCGGAACAGGGCGGCGATGACTGCCAGATAGTTTCGCTTCGTGCGCCCGCTAACCTTCATCCCGTCCAGCCACGTTTGCAGCATCGTTCCCGATACGCCGCTGATGTTCAACCGAAAGGCATCGGCGAAGCGGTTCAGGCGACAGTTCAAGTCTTTCAAGTGAACTTCGGAGAGCTTCGCCGTGCGCTTGGCCGCGAGCATTTCGTCAACGACCCGCCGCACGGTGCGCTTTTGAATCGCGGCGGGATTGCGACGCCGGAAAAAATCCACCGCCTCTTTGAGCGTTGAACCTTCCGGCAGGTGTTTCACGGCGGACACGTATTCAAGCACAGCGAGATTCAGCGGCACATTCAACGGGCGCAACTGCCCGATGGCTTGCATGTAGATCGCCCGGTCTGCGGAAGTCAGCCGGAGCACCTCGCTTTCTCCGCTGGCAAGTTTGGTAGCGGTGAACTCGGCTTCGCGCTTTGCTTCGGCCAAGTCTGCGAATCGTTTCTTCTTCCGCTGTGCGCCGTCGTAATACGTGAGAGTGAACTGCGGATAGACAGTGCCGTTGACACGATTTTTGCCTGCGTAAATCTTGACCGTGACGTTGCCGCGCTTGATTTCGAGCGGCCGTTTGAGGGCGGGAGAAACATTCGTTTTTATGCCCGAGACTGTCCCTAATTTGCCCCTAAAAGTCAAGAGATTCGTGAAACTGCGAATAAAAGCTGGTACGCGAGGCGGGGGTCGAACCCGCAACCTTCGGCTCCGGAGGCCGACGCTCTATCCAATTGAGCTACTCGCGCACTGTGGAGAACAGTAGGTCAATCATGTCCCGGCGGCAATCTGTTTTGTGGCGAGAAGAAGTCCCGGTCGAAATTCTTGGCGTGACTTTGCGGTGGTCTCGTGGAAGAGTCTGAAGCCTGTGAGAACATTGACATTGGCTTGCGCATTCGGGTTGGCGATCACGCTATTGTCCTCCTGCCAGAAAGGGCAGGGGAGCAAAAGCGCGAGCACGAATGAAGTCGCCGTAATCAAGACCACCGCCGGCGACATGGTTGTTGAATTCTGGCCGGACGTCGCGCCGAAGACTGTCGAGAACTTCAAATCGCTGGCGAGAAGCGGTTTTTACGACGGAACCTGTTTCCATCGGATCGTCAAAGGCTTTATGATCCAGGGAGGCGATCCGCTGACGAAAGACCCGGCCAAAGAAGATCAGTGGGGAACCGGCGGGCCGGATCACAAGACGCCGCCGGAACTCAGCAATCGGCAGCACGAATTCGGCGTGATTTCCATGGCCCGGTCATTCAACCAGGCCGAGGCCAGGGCGAAAATGGAAGAGTTGCAGGCGCGCGGTGCGCCCCCGCAGGTCCTCAAATCGTTGGAGCAGATCACGACAGATGTGGAGGCCGGATGGTCGGGAAGCCAGTTCTACATTTGTGATGCGCCTTCGCACAACCCATACATGCAGAATCTGAACGGCAAGTACACAGCGTTTGGGAAACTGATCAAAGGAGAGGATGTGCTGGAGAAAATTGCCAACACTCCGGTCACAGTGGGCCCCAGCGGCGAGATGAGCAAACCAACCGTGCGCGTCCAGATTCAGAGCATTAACATCGTCGGCGCCAATTCCATCAAGTAGTGTTATTTCAAAAGGACAAGTATGAACGAAGTTGCAGTTGTGGTCACCACCGAAGGTGAAATGGTCGTCGAGTTCTGGCCCGAAATCGCCCCGAAGACGGTCGAGAACTTCAAGGCGCTGGCGAGAAAAGGATTCTACGATGGCACCTGTTTCCATCGGGTGATCAAGGATTTCATGATCCAGGGAGGGGATCCTCTCACCAAAGATCCCAGCCGGGAGGCGGCCTGGGGCACCGGCGGGCCGGGCCACACTGTGAAGGCCGAGTTCAACGACCGCCATCACGACCGCGGCGTCATATCGATGGCGCGGTCACAGAATCCGGATTCAGCCGGCAGCCAGTTTTTTATCTGCCATGGCAACCCGAGGTTTCTGGACCGCCAATACACCGCTTTCGGCAAACTGATCAAAGGCGATGAGGTCCTGGAGAAGATCGCGACCACGCGGACGCATGCGCCGGATCGGCCCGACAAACGCATGGGGATCGAGAGCGTCAAGATCGTGCCTGCCGATTCCATGAAGTAGGTGAATTTGCGGTTTGCGATTTACGCGTCCCGAGGAAAGTCAGAACAATGGATCGGCGGGCGCGGCAATGGTAAATCGTCGATCCTGAATGATAAAGCCCTGGCAAAAAATCAGTTCTCAGCGGGTCGGCGAGTTTGGGGTTTTCACCATCCGTTCCGACCGCAAGATTTCACCGCGCACCCGGCAGGAGCACAGTTTTTTCGTCGTGGAATCCGTCAATTGGGTCGACGTCATCGCTCTTACTCCCGATCAACAACTCGTCCTGGTCGAGCAATATCGACACGGCACCAACACCGTCGAACTGGAAGTGCCCGGCGGAATGATGGACGCGAAGGACAGTTCCCCGGAAATGACGGGCCGGCGCGAGCTGCGGGAAGAAACCGGTTACGAGGGCGATCGGGCCCGTGTCATCGGCCAGATCTTTCCGAACCCGGCGATCATGAGCAACGTCTGCTTCACGGTGCTGATCGAGAACTGCCATTGCCTCCACGCGGTTGATTTTGACCATGGCGAGGATCTGACGACGCGGTTGATGCCCGTCTCGGAGCTGCCGCGGTTGGTGGCGAACGGCAAAATTCGCCACTCCCTGGTGGCCGTGGCTTTGTACCATTTCGAACTCTGGCAGCGCGGGTTGAAGTCGTCCCCCGCTTAACCAGAAGCACACAGGCGCCAGGAGAACTCCAAAGGACATAGCCCAGCGAAACCGCAGCCGGACTGGAGCGCTGACTCCAGTCCTCTTCCGTCCCCAACGCTGCTTGGCTGATGAGAACGAATCGGCCCGTTGAAACCATCTGGTCCTGAAGCGCAATGAATTCCACGCTCCAAAATCATCGCCTCTCGCAAAAAGTCCGACGGATTGGACTGCAAAGCACACGCAGACACCCGCGCTCTTCTCCTTGTGTTCTTTTGCGTTCTTTCGCGGCTGGCATCAGATTAGCCTCTGCCAACGCGCACTTTCTCTTTCCTTTCCTCCAACTGCGCCCGGAGCGCTTTGCGTTCATTGACCAGTTGTTGCCGCAACTGTTCGGCCTTTTCGTGTTCTCCGGAACCCGCAGCCTGGTCGATTTCACCTTTCAGCGCGATTTCGCGCTCGGCAATTTTGGCGGCGTATTGCGAGTCCAGCTCGGCGAGTTGCTTTTTTTGTTCGGCCGTCAATTTGATCGCGGGCGAACTCTTGTTCAACCGATCCATCGCCAGTTCGTAAGCAGTTTTCATTTGACGTTCACTTGTTCCGCTCTTTCATTCGCAACTTTTGACAATACACCCTAACGCAGGTTTATACTGTCGCGCAAGCAAACGCAAAGCGGGATGCGTGATTCTTGAAACGGCCCGTTGCTCGAACTTTATCAGGCATCACGGATCAGGAACATGAAGAGTCTGCCATTCAAATTGATCTCGACCGATTTCGACGGAACCATCTTCGCCGAATTTGAGAACCCGCCGATTCCCGAGCCGCTGCAGAAACTGATCCGGGATCTGCAGCGCCAAGGCGCGAAGTGGGCGATCAACACCGGTCGGGACATGTCGAGCCTCCTGGAAGCGCTGGCGCGGGCCGGAGTTCCGATCCAGCCGGATTTTCTCGTGCTCGTCGAACGGGAAATTCACGTCCACGACGGCGTGCGATATGTGGGTTTGCAGCCATGGAATTCGGAATGCGCGCGGTCGCACGACGAACTGTTTGCGCGCGTGCGGGAGGATGTGCCGCGGCTGACCGAGTGGATCAACTCGCGTTTCAACGCGACCGTTTATGAGGATGCCTATTCACCCTTTTGTTGGATTGCAGCGGACAGCGCCGACGCCGATCTCATCCATGAGTACGTGGAGGCTTACTGTCTGGGCATTCCCCATTTGACCCTCGTGCGCAACGATGTGTATGCGCGGTTCAGTCACGACGCGTTTAACAAAGGCACTGCCCTGGGCGAGTTGACGCGGCGGCTGGGCCTCAGCGCGGGCCAGGTGTTGGCGGTGGGCGACCATCTGAATGATCTGCCCATGCTGAGCCGGATGTACGCCCGCTGGCTGGCCGCCCCCCAAAATGCCATCGCCCCGGTGAAAGCCGCCGTCGCCAAGCAAGGAGGATACGTCAGCAAGCTGTCACACGGGAACGGGGTGGCAGAAGCGATTGCCTCTCATCTGCGAAACCGCACCCCGTAAAGAGCGCATTCGGACACCGCCACCAAGGCGCGGTCCCACGTCTGTGTCAAATGCGGGGTTCCTCCGGCAGTGGTGCAGTTTAGCCAAAAAGTTGGTGGGGCGAGGGTCCTCGCGAGCCGGAAGCCAAACGAGTTGCCCGACCGGCGGCTCGCCGGGAGTCTTGCCCCACCGAACTGTACCACTCCCGTTCATCCTGCAGGTCATCAGAATGGCCGCGTTGCCGCGGGACGAATTTGGCGTTCCGGGGTGGTGCCGGGGTGCGTTGACCGGAAAGATTCCCATGCCGGACAAGCACTGTGGTTGATGGAGTTGCCGGCAGCGATAATGGCCTCTAATACACATATTTTTGTTGCGTCTGATGCAATGCAAAACGTGTGCAATCTATTGTGCCCCAATCACATACTTACAAGATTAGAGTTTGACACCATCATTTCAAGTGTTACTGTTTTAATGTAAATGTGTTTGCCCTGACCGACGGGGTGGCACTTCAACTTTGAATAGAAACGATGTTCATGAGCGGCACAACACCGACGGCTACTACGTCCCCGGGAGGTTCTCCTAAGGTATCCGGGATTTCCGAATTGATCATTCGCATCGCCGGCAACTCCCAGGATGGAATTCAGGCCATTGGGGGTTTTCTGGCGCGACTCGCGGGGCGCAGCGAGCAGGAGGTCATGACTTTCATGACCATTCCGGCGACGATTTCGGGTGGGCCTTCGATCTTTCAGGTGCGCATTGGTTCGGGAGAAGTTTTGAGCGCGGGAGATGAAGCGGATGTGCTGCTGGCGTTCTATCAGCATTCCTATGAAGACCACATTGCGTCCCTGAAGCGGGACGGGATCGTGCTTTACGATTCGGACCACGTGGAACCCAGGCCGGAGTGGAAAGGCCTGTATCATCACGTGGGCATTCCCATTTCAAGTCTGACCATTGAAGCCATTGGGGGAACGGCCAAGGACAAGGGCAAGAACATCTTCGCGTTAGGTCTCATCGCCCGCATGTTCAACCTGAACGCAGCGAAGCTGGAGCGGCTCATTCAGGAGCGTTTCGGGGGTAAAGATGAGAGCGTGGTGAAGATCGCTCTGGCCGCCTTCCACGCCGGTCATGGATATTCGATCGACGATGTTATTGAAACGTTCCGCTTTCTGGATAGCCGGTTCAAGGGGCGCAGCCAGGTGGTGATGAATGGAAACGAAGCACTGGGTTACGGCCTGATCGCCGCCGGCGTTCGCTTCGGGGCCGGCTATCCCATTACCCCCTGGTCGGACGTGATGGAATTGCTCCGCCGGGAGTTGCCCAAGTACGGCGGCACGTTTGTGCAGTGTGAGGATGAAATTGCCTCGATCTCGATGGCCATTGGCGCCAGTTATGCCGGCCGCCCGGCGGTCACCGGCTCGAGCGGACCGGGAATCTCGCTGAAGATGGAAGCGGCCGGTTGGGCCACGATGGCGGAAGTCCCGCTGGTGGTCGTGGACGTCCAGCGCGGCGGCCCCTCGACCGGCTTGCCGACGAATGTCGAGCAATCCGACCTGAACATTGCCTGCTTCGGCAGCCACGGTGATGCGCCGCGCGTGGTCCTTGCCCCGGCCAATGTCGAAGAGTGCTTTTACACCGCGATCGAGGCCGTCAACATCGCACGAAAGTACAGCGTGCCGGTCTTTATTCTCAGCGACCAGGCGATCGGCACCCGCATTGAGGCCTTTCCGGAGCCGAACCTGGAAAAGGTCTGCCAGGATATTTCGCCCGACCTCACGCCGGTGGCCGACTACAAACCCTATGATTTGTCGGTGCCGGACGGCGTGGCACCGCGCGTGGTGCCGGGCACGCGAATTCTGAGCGGGCGATATCCCGTTGCGAGCGGTTTGGAGCACGATGAATGGGGGCATCCGAGCTCTTCACCGATGATCCACGCGCAAATGACGGCCAAGCGGAGGAAGAAGTTGCGGGCACTTGCGGCGACCTTGCCGGTCCCGAAAACTTACGGCCCGAGCGAAGGCAACGTGCTGCTGGTGGGCTGGGGTTCGACCCAGGGGCCGATTCGGGAAGCGGTGGACCGCTTTCGGGCGGCCGGCGACAGCATTTCGGCGATTCACATTCGTTACCTCAGCCCGCTGCCGCCCGGCCTGGAGAACATCTTTTCCGGTTTCCACCATGTCTTCGTGGTCGAGATGAACGACGAAGGCCTCTACGGTTACGGCGGTCAACTGGCAGCCCAATTGCGCGCGCGATATTGCGACCCGCGCATTCGCGGCATCAACAAGACCGATGGGCTTACGTGGAAAGTGAAGGAAATTCTTGCGGCAGTGACAGCGAAGCTCGCATCCAACGGCGAAGCCGCAAAACGCCCACTCAAAACCTGAGGGCCTCACTCCATGGCAATGCAACGATTCAACAATTCAACAATTCAACGACGCAACGATTTAGCGATTTGAGCATGAGTTCACCAACCACTGAAATTCCGGTCCGGGGCGGCAATATCGTCGCGGTCTCATCCGATGCCCAGCGAACGCCGCTGACAAAAAAGGAACTCGCCGCCGATCACCCGACCTGGTGCCCCGGCTGCGGTGATTTCTCGGTGCTCGCGCTGTATTTCAAGCTGATCGAGAAGCGCAAGCTTTGGCATGAAAAGATCACCACGATTTCGGGAATCGGTTGTTCCAGCCGCTTCCCGTATTTCGTGCAGGCGCATGGCGCCCACTTCATCCATGGCCGCGCGCTGCCGTTTGCCAGCGGAATCTCGCTTTCGCGGCCTGATCTGCACGTGTTTGCGTTCAGCGGCGACGGTGACGCCTTCAGCATCGGCGGCAACCATTTCAACCACACGGCCCGCAAGAACATCAAGCTGACTCTCGTTTGCATGGACAACTGGGTTTATGGCCTGACGAAAAAGCAGACCTCGCCGACGTCGCCGCTCGGCTTCAAGAGCAAAACCGACCAATGGGGCGCGATAGACTCTCCGATCAACCCGATGAAACAGGCTATCGCCGTCGGCGCCACATTTGTCGCGCGCACCACCGCCTCGAATCCCAATCATGTTCTGCAGATGATGGAGGCGGCGATGGACCACGACGGGTTCAGTTTCATTGAATGTCTGAGTGAATGCGTGGAGTTTTACGAGGGCGCGTTCGACGCCTCGAACCCGCGCAAGGGAGGCGTGTTCAACGAAGTGCCGAAGGAACATGACATCACCGACGAAGCCGCGGCGTACAAACTCGCCAGCGATCCGTTTCCCGGTTATTTCGGCGTCTTCTACAGCGTCAAAAAACCGACGAAAAACGCGAAGGAAGCGCAGATCAACAAAGCCGCCCGGGAAAAGGTCAAGGGTCTGAAGGACTGGGAAATTCTGCAGAAGACTTTTGACCGGCTGAAGTAAGCAGTTCCATTTGCGATATACGATTTTCGATTTACGAGTCCGTCGGAGTGCGGCGGACGCGGCATTTCATGCTGGCGCACGATTCGCGAATCCACAGCGTAGTTGTCGAGTCCAACCTGTCTCCCTTGACGCCTTTCACTCGTCCGCGCAAATTATCCGGGTAATCCGCGCTATCCGCGGTTCAAGAATGTATGCCCATTTACGAATTTGCCTGTCCGAATTGCCGGAAGATTTTCAGCTTTTTGTCGAAACGAATGAAGCCTGGGCGTCTGCCGGTTTGCCCGAAATGCGGGAACAAGAGGATGACGAAGCAAATCAGCCCGTTCACGATGACCCGGGGCTTGGCTGAACCCGCGGGCAAGAGTGAAAACGAGGGTGAGGAGGGCCCGATGCCGGATTTCGACGATGCGCGCATGGGCCGGGCGATGGCCGAGATGGAGAGGGACATGGAACACCTGGACGAGAACAATCCCAGGCACATGGCCCACTTGATGCGCAAAATGAAAGACCTCATGCCGCCCGGCGCTGTCCCGAAGGAGCTCGACGTCGCCATCAAGCGTCTTGAAGCCGGCGAAGACCCGGAGAAGATCGAGGCAGACATGGGCGATGTGCTCGGGGATCTCATGGGTGGCGAGGAAGGGGGTGCCGGCGGAGGCGGCGGTTATACGAGAGACAGCGGGTTGTATGACTATTGAAGCGTTTAAGCGTCAAGTCGTTGAATCGTTAAACCGGGGATAACGTCCGAACCCGCGAGGCCGGTTGACCGATCTAACGATTTCACGTCTGGAAAGATGGCTCACATTCACGAGAAAATTGATTTCACCGTCGCTATAAGTGGTACTGTCGAAAAGCGATTGAAGAAGTGTCACGTCCCGCGCGTCATGTGTCCGGTTGAGTCGCTCTGCTCTGAACCCCAAACTCGAAACCCACAACTGATTCAGTGACCCGCCGCCAGCTTAAAACCGGCTACTTTGTCCTGGCCGCAGTGAACACACTCGCGAACTGTTACTTTTTCAATTATCTCTTTTTCTTTTTGCGCGACCAGTTTGGCTTCGGCAATCGCCAGAACCTCTGGGTTTCGGCCCTGTACGGTTTCGTCTACATTTTCTCGGCCTGGCAATGCGGCCGGTTCGCCCAACGCCGCGGTTTTCTGACCAGCCTTAAGCTGGGCTTTGGCGGACTGGCGATGCTGATGGTGATAGGCGGCCTGTTGGGTTCCGCTGCCGGCGTCATTTGCGTCCTGGTGGGTTACAGCATTGTGCTGCTGTTCACCTGGCCCGCATTGGAGGCGCTGGTCAGCGAGAACGAAACCCGGTCAGGCGTGCAGCATATGGTGGGTATTTACAACTGCACCTGGGCCGCTGCCGCGGCACTGGCTTATTTCACCGAGGGGCGACTGTATGAGTGGCTGGGGCGCGGGGCGGTGTTCGGGGTGCCGGCGGCACTTTTTATCGGTGAATTCGTCTTTGTAGTCTGGCTTTCAGGCCACGCCGTGAAGCCGACGGAGGTGACATCGACACCGGTTGAAGACGCGAAGCCGCATCCGGAGCCGGCTGCGTTTCGGCAGCCGGTCAGTCCCCGGGGCTTTCTGAAAATGGCCTGGCTGGCCAATCCCTTCGCGTATGTTGCCATGAACACGCTCCTGGCCGTGATGCCGGGCATCGCGGAAAAACTTGCCCTCTCGCCAAGCCAGGTGGGGGTGTATTGTTCGATCTGGTTTTTCGGACGTCTCGCTGCATTCGCTTTGTTATGGCAATGGCCCGGCTGGCATTACCGGTTTCGGTGGTTGCTCTCTGCGTTTGTGACACTCATTGCCGGCTTTGCGTGTCTCCTCCTGACGCGGCAATTTTGGGTATTTATGCTGGCGCAGGTTTTTTTCGGCCTTGCCACCGGGCTCATTTATTATTCATCGCTGTTCTACTCGATGGATGTGGGCGAGGCGAGCGCGGAACACGGCGGGTTGCATGAAGCTGCCATTGGGGCCGGTGTCTTCGCGGGCCCGGCGGTGGGCGCCGCTGCGCTGCAATTCCTGCCGCGCCACTCGAACACGGGCGTTTTTGCCGTCACTGCCCTGCTGTCGGTTGGACTGGTTGGGTTATTGTTCCTCTGGCGTGTGGAAAGAAAGGCTTGACTGGGGACTGGGGCGGTTCGCCGTTACCACCTCGACCGTCTCCAGGCAATCGAGTTTTAACGCAAAGACACGAAGCCGCACTAACCCGGCGGGGCACGGCCGCAACCAAGATCGCAAGTCGCAAGTCGAAATCATGAACCGCAAAATACGCGGAGTACACGAAAGAGGTCGTGTATGTTATCGGTTCGCGTATTTCGCCCGGTTCGCGGTTAGAGTGATTGCCAAAAGAAATTTCCAGAGGCACTTAAGAGTGGTCGCGTTGAAGCGGCGTGAACGCCGCGCTCCTGGGGCGCGGGCTTCAGCCCGCTTCAGGGTTCACAGTCGGCCAGATCGAAATTGTTTTTGGCAAACACTGTAATTCAACACTGCATACGGTCTTGCCATACCCGGAGTTTTTTCCTACTGCTATCGTTCGATTACACATAACGCTAAACGAGAAGAACTCATGTCTGTATTGGCCGGCAAATTCGGGATTGTTTTCGGGGTGGCGAACAAGCGCTCCATCGCCTGGGCCATTGCCCAGGCGTGGCAGAAGGAAGGCGCCACGCTTGCGTTCACGTACCAGGGGCAACGGCTCAAGGAAAATGTGGAAGAACTGGTCGGCGCGTTCGGCGCCGGCACCTTGATCCTGCCTTGTGATGTCACGAAGGACGACGAGATCGCGGGGGTCTTCCAGACCGTGAGCGAAAGGTTTGGCAAACTGCATCTGCTGCTGCACTCGGTGGCCTTCGCGCCCAAGGACGCTCTCGAAGGGGAATTCATCAACACGAGCCGCGAGGCGTTTCGGGTTGCGCACGACGTGAGCGCCTATTCACTGGTGGTCCTCGCCCGGGCGGCTGCGCCGCTTATGAGCGAGGGGGGGAGCATCATCGCGATGAGTTATTACGGCGCGGAAAAGGTGGTGCCGCACTACAATGTGATGGGGGTGGCCAAGGCTTCGCTGGAGGCCGGCACCCGTTATTTGGCGTATGATCTCGGGCCAAAGAAAATCCGCGTCAACTGCATCAGCGCCGGACCGGTGAACACGGTCGCGGCGCGGGGCATCTCCGGCTTCGCGGAAATGCTCAAGCATTATGAGGCTTATGCGCCTCTCAAGCGCAATGTGCTTCCGGAAGAACTCGGCGCCACAGGGGTTTTCCTGGCCAGCGACGGCGCCGCGGCGATCACCGGACAGGTGATTTACGTGGATTGTGGTTATCAGATCATGGGGATGTGGAGTGGTGCGCGATAGAGGGTTCGAACCTCTGACCCCTTCCGTGTCAAGGAAGTGCTCTACCACTGAGCTAACCGCGCAACTGGCGGGGGAGTAAACTGGCAGACTCGATCCGGCGTTGGCAAGAGTGTTTTGCCGGCATATCGGCAAGCGCGCGACCTTTGCACCCTTCCGCTTTTCCGCGATTGAACTTGCCGATTAACTCCGGCACTGTGTGTGAATAATTGACTGCCGAATTATGGCAAAAATTCAACGCGCTCTTCTTTCGGTCTCGGATAAAACCGGACTGGTTTCGTTCGCTCAAGCCCTGTCGGCGGCCGGCATAGAACTGATTTCCACCGGCGGTACTGCCAAGGCACTGCGAGACGCGAGTCTCCCGGTCAAGGACATCAGCGAATACACCGGGTTCCCGGAAATGCTTGACGGCCGCGTCAAAACGCTCCACCCGAAGGTCCATGGCGGACTGCTTTACCTTCGGGGCAAAGCGAGCCATGAAGCCGCCGTGCGCGCCCATGGGATCCAGCCGATTGACCTGGTGGTGGTAAGTCTCTACCCGTTCGAGCAGACGATCGCAAAGCCGGATGTTGATTTGGCCGAGGCCATCGAGAACATCGACATTGGCGGCCCATCCATGCTGCGGAGCGCCGCCAAGAATCACGAAAGCGTTACAGTGATCGTCGATCCGGCGGATTACTTCGAGGCAGCCGAACAAATCAAAACCGGCGGCAACACGACTCTGGAACTGCGCCGGAGGCTGGCGGCGAAAGTCTTCGCCCGCACGGCGGCCTACGACGCCGCGATCGCCGCTTATTTGAGCAAAGTCTTTGAACCGGTCCAGGGTGGTTTGCCGCGGGCGCTCAGCCTCCAAGCGCCGCTGGCGCAGGGGCTGCGTTACGGTGAAAACCCGCATCAAAGGGCTGCGCTGTACGGCAGATTCCAGGAATTTTTTCAGCAACTCCATGGAAAGGGGCTGTCCTACAACAATATTCTCGACCTGACTGCCGCGGCGGAGTTGATCGCAGAATTTGCGGAGGAACCGCCGACGCTGGCGATCCTGAAACACACCAATCCGTGCGGGGTGGGCCGGGGCTCAAGCCTGCGTGTGGCCTGGGACAAAGCCCTGGCGACCGATCGCCAAGCCCCCTTCGGCGGCATCATCGCCGTGAACCGTGCGCTGGACGGCGCCTGCGCCGAGGCGATTGCGGAAATCTTCAGTGAAGTGATCGTCGCGCCGGAGTTTGCGCCTGAAGCGCTGCGTATTCTGGAGAAGAAAAAGAATCTGCGGCTGCTGAAGATGTTGAAGGCGCCGGTTCAGGGCAGGTCCTGGGAGGTGCGCAGTGTGGGCGCGGACTCTTTTCTGTTGCAGGAGCGGGATTTAAAGACGGTCACGGCGGCGGAGTTGAAAATGATGACGCGCCGGCGTCCAACGGACGAGGAGTTGCAAGCCATGTTGTTCGGGTGGCGTGTGGTAAAACACGTGAAATCCAACGCGATTGTTTACGCGAGCGCAGACCGCACGCTGGGCATAGGCGCCGGCCAGATGAGCCGTGTGGACGCGAGCCGGATTGCCGTTTGGAAAGCCGGCGAAGCCAAGCTTTCGCTGCAGGGCAGCGTGGTATGCAGCGACGCGTTTTTCCCGTTTCCCGATGGGCTGATTGCGGCGGCACAGGCGGGCGCGACGGCGGCCATTCAGCCAGGCGGCTCGGTGCGCGACGCAGAAGTGATCGCGGCTGCGGACGAGCGGAACGTGGCGATGGCGTTTACCGGCACGCGGCATTTCCGGCACTAGCTGGGTCTGCTGGCGAGGTTGGCATGTGTCAACGGGCGAGCCAATACACCAGGGCAACTTGTCCGATCGATACCACGGCGATCGTGGCCCAGACGAGCCATTCCGAGATTGGCAAATTGCGCTGGTGCGCCTCGCGGAGCCAGAATTGCAGTTTCAAGGCGCCGATCTCCAGGGCATCGCCGTTGCGCAGAACCATGCGCTGGACGGGCTGGCCGTTGGCGGTCACCAGAGCATCGGGCTGAGTTTCGAGCACAAAGCCCGCCGCGGAGTGGAAGTCGATCCGAAAATGTTCATTCCAGACTCCGTGCTCTTCCAGTTGCAGATCGCAGGTGGAAGCCCGACCCACCCGTACAGGAAAACGGCGGGCAACCCACGTGGCGCCCGCCTTTTTCCCGGAGAGGATTTTAAGCTGAACCATTACCAGAGACGGCGCTTGACGACGATTTTGTCGCCGGGATAAATCGGGACATCGTCCGCTTTTCCATTAAGGATTTTCTGGACGTTAATGGTTTCCTTTTGGCCGTTGGCACGGGTGAGCGTTACCTTCCTCTTGTTGGCGAAGTCAGTAAAGTCCATGGCGGCCGCAATGGCTTTGATAATATCGGTCTCCCCCAAATACGGTTCAGGGCCCGGCTTCCTCACCTCTCCGGAAACGTAATAATACCGGTCCGCGGGAAGAACCGTGACCGTCAGGTTCCTGTATAACTTATCGTACCTCTCCTTCAATTCCTGTTGCAGGTCACCCGGTGTTCTGCCGGCGGCGACGATCGAACCGACCAGGGGCGGGGTGATGGTGCCATCTTCTTTGATCGCCTCTTTGTGGGGCTGAAGAATCAGATCCGAGACGGACCCGGAGAAGTTGATCAGCACCTGGTCGCCGATGCGGAATTTGTCCGACGTACCCATACTCACTGTCGGAGTTGGAACATTACTCACTGTCGGAGTTGGAACATTACTCACTGTCGGAGTTGGAACATTACTCACTGTCGGAGTTGGAACATCAGAAGGGAGCGGCTGATAGGAAGGCGTTTGGCAACCGGTGATCAGCACGACGGTCCAGAGGATATTCAGTAACACGAGCCAATGGCATGCGCTGCCGCGTGGTTCTTTCATCTGTTGCTTGCCCCAACCCATCAGTATTTTGGTTTAATCTCTGTCTTTTGGCTCCCGGCTTCACCTTCATCAGGCGCAACGGGCCCGGTTGCTTCCTCGTTCTTGGAGTAATACTCGTGATAATAGCCGCTGTAATAGTAGTAATTTTCGTCCTGCGACATGTTGATGTTGTTCAACACGATGCCGACCAGATTGCCTCCCACCTTTTCGATCATCTGTTTGGCGCGAATGTTCATCGGCTGGGGATAGCGCCGGTATTGGATGACCTGCAAGGTCATATCGACCACGCTGGCCAGGATGGAGGCGTCACTGACCCCCATGATGGGCGGAGAATCGAAGAAGACAAAATCGTAGCGCTGCTTCAAGTCGGTTATCAGGTCTCTCATCTGCGTGGAACTCAGGATGCCGAGCGAACTGCTGGGCAGTTTGCCGCTGGCCATGAAATCGAGGGTTGGCAGGTTGGTGGTCTGAACGACTTCCTCGAGTGTGTTCTGCTTGAGCAGATAATTGGTCATGCCGATGTTGTTGGTCACGCGCAGCATCTTGTGCAGGACCGGGCGGCGCAAGTCCGAGTCCACGATCACGACCCGGTTTCCATTCTGGGCGAAAATGGTGGCGAGGTTGAAGACAGTGGTTGATTTGCCTTCACCGGCGCCGGCGCTGACGATGGCGATGCTGTTCAAGTTGCTGTCTTTGCGAGAGAAGAGCAGATTCGTTCGCAAGACCCGGTAGGCCTCGGCATGGGGGCTTTCGGCGCCTTCCTCCAGCAGCAGTCCCACGTTCTGCGGGATGACACCGAGCACCGGCGCCTGCAGCGTGCGCTCGACGTCGTCGATGGTCTTCACACTGGTATCGAGGTATTCAATGAAGAAGGCGAGGCCGACGCCCACGATGAGACCGATGATGATCCCCAAGGCGATGTTCAGGGCCTTTTTCGGCTTTTCCGGACGATCGGATTTATGCCCGCTGTCCACGATTTCGACCATGGAGTTTCTGGGCAAAGACAGCTCGGTCTGTTCCTGGGAGATTTTGAGCGCCAGGATCGTTCGGAACTGAAGGAACTCGGCCAGACGCTGCTTGGCCGTATAATAAGGCCGGCTGTGCTCCGCGATTTTCAAATCGTTCTCTTTTGCAGCATCCAGATTTGTCTTCAACTTTTCGATTGCCGCCCTGCCGGAATCGGCGCGGTTCTGGAGTCCCAAGAGGATTCCCTTGACTCGATCCTTGATCCGGGCATCCAGGTCGTTGGCGACTTTTTCCGCGTTTCGGTAGGTCGGATGATCCTTGGTATAGTCCCTTTCCAGGGACAACAGGCGCTGCACCGCAAGATCGTATTCACTCAGAAGAGTATTCAATTCGGTGTCGGCCTGCGAGAGGGTGGTCTGGATGGCTTCTCGCTGATCAGCAGGACTCAAGACCAACAGGTTGCTTAACACCGTTTCCTGTCTCACCTGTTCGGATTCCAGAGTGATCAGCTCCGTGGTGAGCTGGCGCACGGCTTCCATCGAAAGCGTGGGAGTCGGCGTGGTGCTCATCGGGTCCGGATCTGAAATCTTCAATTCCGTGCGCTTCCGGTCGACGTCGTCCTGGGCTTCCTTCACTTCGGCTACTCGTTCGTTCCACTGTTCTTCGAGCGCCTTGATGCCGTTTTTGGTTTGATCGCGAAGTTGCTCCAGACGGTGCGCACGATAGGTTTCGGCAATGGCATTGGCTATCCTGGCGGCTTCATCCGGCTTGTCGCTAAAAACGCGGATTTCGATAATACTCGTGTTGCGGACGGGACGGAGGTCCATGTTTTTCTTCAGGACTTCCATCGCATCAGAGAGTTTGAGTCGCTCTCCGCCCCCGTACTTGGCGGCCCATTGCTGATCCAAGCCCAGATCCGTAATCACCTTGCCCAGGATCACCTCGGATTGAATCACTTCGAATTCAGTTTGAATGAAATACGGATCGTAACCCATGGGCAGGTATTGGCGTTCGCTCATCCCGGGGATATCGGAGATGTCCCGTTCGACCCGGATGCGGGCGGTGCTGGAGTAAGACTCAGGCAGAATGAAGGTCACCAACGTGGCCGTAAGCACTACCAGGAAAAACACTGCCAGGATGATCGTCTTGCGAATGCGGATAATCCGCCAGTAATCCAAGAAATGCAGTTTGGTTTCCTGTGGAGCAGATGCTTTCAATGGATCCATAAGTCAAAAAAAAGGGGGCTAGTCATAATAGCCCAGCCCCCCCAAAAAATCACACATCACTGCGTATTAATAGCTCGCGGTGACGCCGATGTAAACTCGATTTCTGTCATAATTCCCTTCGCCGGCGGATACAGGCAGATTCGAATCGACTCTGTCATAGTTATAACCGACATCGGCAGACAGGTTGGGAGTGAACCGATATTGCAGATCCAGGCCCACAAGGTAATATTTTTGGTCCTTGCCGTCGTACTGGCCGCCGTTAAACGTGGAGTACTGGAACTGGCCCGTCAAGGTGCCAATCAGCTTAGGCATAAACTGGTGTTTGATCGTCCCGTAAAGAACAGCGGATTCCTGGGACAGCGTCAGGCCGGGTAGAGTGTTGGTCGCGCCAATGAGCGATGTGGCATTCCGGTCGTAGTTAAACCCGAATTCGGCGGAGCTCCCCACCGTATAGTTGTATTGAATGTCGGCTGTCACGTAAGGGCTGAGGTCATTTTCCTTGGTCGGGGAGTTATAGTAATCCGTGTCTCTGATGCCCACCTTGCCGGACACTGACAGATCGGGCACGAAATGATGAGTCATACCCACGTATCCGTAATGCGAGCGGTAGTTGCGAGAGTCGCTGTACAAAGGCACAGGGCTGCTCAAAGGCGAAGGGCCGCTGGAGTAGCCGACGATATCATTATGTATATAATCGGCCTGGGCATACTCGTACCCCAGCAAACCCTGGGTTTCCGGCATCATCTGCCACAAACTATCCAGATGGATGTTCTGTTCAATTCTGTTGAGCGCCGCCGCCAGGCTGGGGACACCGGTATCCACAAACGGCGTCGTGTCATGATAATCCGTGTATCCGTTCGCATATCCCAGCTCGAAACCGAAGAGTGGCGTGAGTTGACCATCGAAGTTGATCGTGCCGTAATTTCGAATATTGTCCCCGGGAACGCGCTGCGGTTCCTCCAGAGCATAACCGTATCGCAGGAAATCGGGTTCCTGGCCGATCACAAATGAATCATTCGCGTCGACACGATACCGTTCAGTGAAGACATGATTCACGTCACCGTTGAACGTGAAGTCCTGGTCGTCATGGCCAGTGTTGCCGAATGGCTTTTTGTCGTACCATCGCAGGGAATAAACTAAGCCCGCCTTGACCGTCGTCTGCTCCTGCTGCCAATTCAGATCCGCCCCGGGGCTGATCTGGAAACCGAACGAACCTTGGTGATACGGAGAACCGCTCTGAACGGTGTTAATATTGTCATCGTAGAAGCCGCGCAATGAGGCCGAGACATTCCACGGCTTATTTGGGATTGCATCCATCATGTCCTGCCCATAAACTGCATTCAGGCCGGAGGCACCGAGCGCAACCAAACCAACTGAAGCAACGATTTTTTTCATAAGTTGTTTAGTATGTTCAACACTCCGAGAAGCAGTGCCAACAGTAAAACTACCGATATGTACCGAAAAATCACACTGGGTGTCAAATGATTCTTCGTTTTTGTTATTTTACCGAACAGTCGGCGAAAGCAACCTAATTTTCGCGCCTATTTTCACCACAAATACCCCAAAGACAACCCTTTTTTTCGTCCGGAACATGGACTGAACAAAACGTCAAAGCAAGAATCAAACCAATTATCCCCTTCTGCCTGTTAACAATAGACCCCGCGCACCCGGCTGGCGTTCAATTCTGTGGGCCCCGTTTGGCGTTCGGAAACGCCCAAAGAGGACGGCTGCCGAGGTCCGCCGGGCATCGCTTTCGGTTTAGGGCCCGCCGGCACGCTGCCGCCGACCACTCGTTGCCCTATCCGATCCATTACGACGCCCCTTCGCCGACCACTCAAGCGCCTCAATAGTAACTGTCGATGAGGCTGATCGCCTTCAATTGCTGCCGCAAGCGTTTTTCACTCAATGAAGTCGCATACCCCACGATCTTTTTGCCGCCCGGCAGCAGGTCAAAATAGTTGTCTGAGAAGAATCCCGCCTCGTCACCACACGCAAGCATGACGCTCCGGGCAAGGGACCTGGAGGAAACCTCGATGGAATATCCGCCGGCGGATTTTCTTATTCTCGACGCGAGTTCGGGCGGCGACAGCTCCAAGTCCTTCGGAAGCCGGAAGTAGCTCAGGTTCTCCGCCACGACGCCGTTGCCGTCAATCAGGCGGGAAACGATCACCAATTGCGCCTCATCTTTGCTGCCGGTGAGTTGCCGCCGGGTCAAGGCCAGGCAGGATTTCACCGTGTTGGCCGCCACGGCGACCGGAAGCGTTCGGCGGCTGATTTCCCGGCCGCTGAAATCCAGCACCCGGATTTCCAACGTGGCCTTCATAGGTTTCAGACGGTCGTACACGATGTGGAATTGCGCTTCGTTCTCCTTCACGACGACGGAAACGATCGCCGGGGCGAAACAGCGCCGTGCGGCGTAATGCAGGGCCTTCCAGCGGCCGAAGTAATCGATGCTCGACCAGGAAGCGACGGGCCAGCAATCGTCGATCTGCCAGTAGAGCGAGCCCATGCAGTAGGGCATGGCGCGGCGGTGCGCTTCCATGCCGACCCTCACGCCTTCCGCCTGCATCACTTGGCTGACATACAGATACGATTCAAAATCCTTCGGCGTCCGGTACCAACGATCCATGTACATCTGGATCAACCGGTTTCCGTATTCCTTGTCCTTGCGTTCATCGGCCATGCAACGCTGGTGTGCCCGCATGACCTCGGAATGCAGTTCGCGATCCTTCGGTTCGGTGAATTTCCTCACGGTGGACAGCTCGGGATAGGACTGGAAACCGTATTCGCTCACAAAACGGGCGATATTGTCCGGATACGTTTCGAACGGTTCCTTGCCGTGCCAGACGCCCCAGTAATGAATGTCCCCCTGGCCGTACGGGACGTTGTTATACCCGGCGCTCGGGCTGGAGGAATGATAGTAACGGGTCGGGTCGGCCTCTTTCAACGCCGGCGCAATGGTCTCATAATAAAGCGCCTGGACATCCCGTTCATGCGCCGCCTGGGTTTCCGCCGCATACAATTTCTTCCACCCGAATTGATGCCAGCAGGCCTCATTTTCGTTATTGGCGCAATAGAGCGCGAGCGAGGCGTGGTTGCGGATGCGGGTGACGTTGTCGATGACTTCCTGCCGCACGTTCTCCAGAAAGGCCGCGTCGGCCGGATACATGGCGCACGCGAACTGCATATCCTGCCAGATCAGGATGCCGTATCGATCGCACGTTTCGTAGAAGGCATCGTCTTCGAAGATGCCGCCTCCCCAGACACGCAGCATGTTCATGTGGGCGGCGGCGGCGGACCCGATGATGTGATCATATCGTTCCCGGGTCACCCGGTTCTGAAAATTATCCTGCGGGACGTAGTTGGCGCCTTTCATGAAGACCGGCACGCCGTTGAGCCGCACATAGAGCGAGGTTCCGGAAGCGTCCTTGTCCCGCACGATTTCCAACGAACGCACGCCAATCCTGGTGGTATATTCGTCAGCCGCTTTCCCGGCCGTCTCCACCTTGCCCCGGTAATGGTAGAGATGCCGGCGGCCGAGGCCATTCGTCCACCACAAGGCAGGTTTGTCGAGATGCCCTTTGACGGTGATTCGGTTGAACCCTTTCTTCAACCCGTGTTGTTCCGAATTCAACTCGATCGCATCCATGGCCGCCGAAATCCTCGCCGGCTGCTCCTCGTCCGACAACAGCTCCAGGACGGAGACGATGTCGGCGCCCGCGGCCGTGACATTTTCCTGCCGCACGAACACGCTCTTGATCCGGACGCCGATCCAGGCTTCGAGCAGCGCCGGGCGCCAGATGCCGCAGGTGATCAGCCGCGGCCCCCAATCCCAGCCGTAATGGAATTGCGCCTTGCGAGAATACATCGAGATTTTGACGTCGGCCTGGTCGTTGGTGCCGAAGGCCTGCAACGGGTACGGAGCGCTTTTGTATTGCGGAAGATTCTCGTCGAACACATTGCGGAACCGGACCGCCAGGACATTGCCTTTCTCCTGGAGGAGCCCTTTGCAGGCTATTCTCCATTCACGAAACATGTTGTCCGCCGTCAGGATGGGCGACCTGTTGAGGGTGACTGAGGCATAAGTATCGAGTCCCCGAAAGACCAGTTCCACATTTTCCCGTTTCAGCATGCCCGCAGGCAGGTCGAAGGTCGTTTGATAAACCCAGTCCTTTTCGCCGATCCACTGCAGCTTCTGTTCGTTGACCCCGAAGAAGGGATCGGGGATCAGCTTGTTCCTCATCAAATCCGTGTGAATGCATCCGGGAACTTCGGCGGGACGGAAGGTGTCGTCCGAGGCCTCACGAAACATCCAGTTTTCAGTGAGCTCGAGTCGCAGCACGGAGGCCAGTCTCATGGGTTCGATTCTCAGCCAGCCATTCCGGAGCGGCAAATGGAAAATGTAACCGCAAAGAACCCCGAGCGGCGCTCTTTGCCGTCCGTAAGCACTCCCTCTCCGAATTTCTTGGCGACAATTATATCTGGCGTTTGAACAAAGGAAGGCCTTAGCCTTTTGCGGAAGCCTTGGCAGCCTCCACAGTCTCTCGGCGCTCGAAGGCCCTGAAGCGGCGGGTCGCGGCGGTTGGCAAAGCGCTGCGGATATTGGCGGCTTTCTGACGAAAGCTGTGGCACAGTTCCTGGTTCCGGAGAGTCTGCAATCCGGGAATTGGGCGCGCCTTGGGACCATGAATCCGCCCGGAAACTGAATGTTGGATTCATCCGGCGGCGCCAGGCACGCTTGGTGGTTCCGCCGGATGAATCCGGAGTTCCTATACGAGGTTCACGGGCAGTGCCTTCGGTTCCGATTGCGACAATGAAGCCTTCACCTTCATTAGCGGATAAACAGTGGCAATTGGACTTTGCCCGCCAGGACAAAACGGCGGGGCGGCCAAGAATCCTGCCGCACCAGGGAGCGGGAGGGATTCTGCCCGGCTACCGGCGGCTATTCCTCCACACCCTGCTGCTGCTGCTGTTTTTCGCCGCCTTTACGCCTGCGGAATCGAAACAGATGGAAGAGAATTGGTACGGCGTGGTTTCGCGCAACAGCAGCGACTACCTGCGGTACGCCGCCTACGCAGCCGCGGCGGGGGCGCTGTTGATTGCGGTTTTCGCCCTCTGGAACCGGACACTCCGCAGGATGGTCAAGGAACGAACGGCGGCTTTGGAGGAAAGCGAACGCAACTACCGGGAGATTCTTAACTCAACCCACGAGGCGATCGTCGTTCACGACCCCCAAACAGGCACGGTTATGGATGTCAACGACACCGGGCTGGCCATGTTTGGCTACGGCCGGGAAGAGCTCCCGCGCCTGACTGCCGATGACGCCAGTTCCGGCGAACCTCCTTACACCGTGCGCGAAGCGCTGCGATGGCTCCGGCGGGCCGTCGAGCAAGGGCCGCAGGTCTTCGAATGGCGTTGTAAGCGCAAGAACGGCGAACGGTTTTGGACGGAAGTCACATTGCACAGCAGCCGCATCGGCGGCGCGCCGCGGGTACTGGCGGTCGTCCGCGACATTACCCGGCGCAAGGCGCAGGTGGACGAGATTGAACGACTGAGCCGCCTCTACGCCGGCTTGAGTCAGATCAACCAGGCCATCGTGCGGACGGAATCGAGGGAGGAGTTATTCGCGAGAATCTGCCGCGTGCTGGTCGAATTCGGCCGGTTCAAGATGACATGGGTGGGGTGGGTGAACCCGGAAACTCACGAAGTGAGGGCGGTGGCGCAGTGCGGCGATCAATCGGGCTACTTGAAGGACCTGCGCGTATTTGCCGACGACCGGCCCGAAGGGCGCGGCCTGACGGGGCTCTGCGTCCGTGAGGGCCGGGCTTTCATCTGCAACGACTTTTTCGAGGATCCACGCACCGAACCATGGCGCCACGCCGCCGCCCGCGCGGGAATCCGCGCTTCCGCTGCGTTTCCCATCCGTTTGCGCGGCGCGGTGCGCGGCGCGCTCAACATCTACGCGGAGGAACCGGGTTTTTTCGGCGAGAAGGAAACCGCGTTGCTGGCGGCGGCAGCGGCCGACGTGTCTTTCGCCCTCAACCATCTGGAGAACGAGGCGGAACGCCGGCGGGTGGAGGAGGCGTTGCGCGAAAGCGAGGAACGCTTCCGCAAAATCTTCGACGAAGGGGCGTTGGGCATGGCCACCACCGACGCGGACTTTCATTTCACGCGGGCCAATGGAGCCTTTTGCAGAATGATGGGCTATACGGAACAGGAACTGGCCTCGCTCACGTTCAAAGCTCTCACTCATCCGGACCACCTCGCGCAGGACGTGGCTTGGATCGAGAAACTGTTCCGGGGAGAAATCCCGCGCTATCGAACGGAGAAACGTTACGTGCGAAAGGACCGGCAGGTTGTCTGGGGTTCGGTGGTGGTCAGCACCCTGCGCGACCGGAGCGGGCGGCTTCTGTATTTCCTCGTCCTGATTGAGGACATCAGCGAGCGCCGGCGGGTTCAGGAGGAGGTGGAGAAGTCCCGCACCCAGCTGCGCGCTTTGCTGGCGCAACTGCAGCGGCTGCGCGAGGACGAGCGCACCCGGATCGCCCGCGAAGTCCACGACGTCCTGGGCCAGATGCTCACCGGGTTGAAAATGGACATGGCGTGGTATGAGCGGCGAATCCTGAGAATCGCCGACGAGCCTTTGCGCCGGTTGCTCCAGGAAAAACTGGCCGGCACGTCGGGGCTGGCGGATGCCATGATCGAGTCGGTGCAAAAGATCTCGCGCGAACTGCGCCCCAGCGTGCTGGACAACATCGGGCTGGGGGCGGCGCTCCAGTTTGAAGCCCGGCAGTTCCAGGAGCGGACCGGCATTGTTTGCGAAGTCTCGGTCCCATCGGAGACATTCTCACTGGAGCCGGAACACGCCATCGGCATGTTCCGCGCCTTCCAGGAGATGATGACCAACGTGGCGCGGCACGCGCAGGCCACGCGGGTGGCCGTTGCGCTGACGCAGTCGGGCGACAGCGTGACGCTCGAGGTGAGGGACAACGGCCGGGGCATCCGCCAAGAGGAACTGGTCGATCCCGATTCGCTCGGACTGCTGGGGATGAAGGAACGGGCAGCGCTCATGGGGGGCCGGGTTGAAATTCGCGGCACCGCCGGCATGGGCACAACCGTGACCTTGACAATCCCGGTAAAACCCGACTAGATGTGCTCCGGACGGGGGTATGAAAGTTCTGATTGCAGACGATCACGACGTCGTCCGTAAGGGCCTCAAGCAGATCCTGACCGACGAGTTCGAGGCGGTCGATTTCGGCGAGGCCGGCGACGCCGCGGAACTGTTGGAGCGGGTCTGGAAGGAGAAATGGGACCTGGTGCTGGTGGATATCAACATGCCGGGGCGCAGCGGGCTGGAGGCGCTGGTGGAGTTGAAGAAGAAACGGCCCAAGCTGCCGGTGCTGGTCCTGAGCATGTTCTCCGAGAAAGAGTACGCGCGGCGAGCCCTCAAGGCGGGCGCGGCCGCCTACCTGAGCAAACAGAGCCTGGGGCGGGAGCTGGTTGCGGCGATCAGGAAAGTCCTGGCCGGAGGACGCTACATCACCCCCACGCTGGCGGAGCTGCTGGCGGCGGACCTGGGCAAGAACGAAACGAAGCCGCCGCACGAACAGTTGTCGGATCGCGAATACGAAGTGATGAAACTCATCGCGGCCGCCAAGTCAGTCAAAGAGATCGCAAACGAGCTTTGCCTGGGCGAAAAAACGGTCTTCACGTACCGCGCCCGCTTGCTGGAAAAGTTGGGGCTGAAAAGCGACGTGGAAGTGGCCCGTTACGCTCTCCAGCACCGGCTGGTGGACTAAAGTGGTTGCCCTATTTCATTGCCGCATCAGGCAGGGCTGCGCTGCGCGCAGCCGTGGAGGCGACGCAGCGCGACCCTGCCTATCCCGAAATTACTGTGTGCAGACGCTCCAAACCGCATCTCATACAGTTTGTTCCCCCCGACCCCGCAGCACAGCGACGGGCGAACGTGGACGGTACGCTCCATGTGGTTCAGGCACTGCGGCCGTCCGTAGCGCGAGCGGTGCATGTCAGCACGGCCTATGTTGCCGGCGACCGGACGGGAACGATCCTGGAAAATGAAACGTCGGTCGGCCAGGGCTTCCACAACAATTATGAAAAGACCAAATTGGAGGCGGAGGTCGCGGTACGCTCTTTGTGTGAAGAACTCCGCCTGCCTCTCGCGATCGCAAGACCATCCATCATCGTCAACGACACGCTGAACGGGCGTTCTTCGGCGTTCACCCACCTGAATGTGCTGGTGGAAGTGGCAAACCGGATTCAGGAATTCTATGGAATCCAGGATGGCGAGGTGGCGAATCGCGAAATCCGATTCCCGGTGAACCCGTCAACCCGCCCGAACATAGCGGCGGTCGACCCCATAGCCGAGGCGTTGGCATCGATCTTGGAATCGCCGGGTTCGGCCGGGAAAACCTTTCACCTGTGCCACCCCTCGCCGCAGTCCAATGAGGAGATTTTCGGGCTGGTCATGGAGGCGTTCGGGATCAAAGGAAAGATCAGTTTGAGTTTCGTGGAACGGCTTCAACCACCGTTGACACGAACGGAAGCCATGGCGGTGCGGGCGTTCAAGGTGTATCTGCCCTACTTGAACCACAACTGCGCGTTTGACTGTTCCAACACCCGCGAAATCATCCCGCATTATGACGCGATGTTCCCGCCAGCGAGTGTGGATTATCTGCGGAAGGTGATTGCTTTTGAACGGGCGGAACGGAGAAAATGAGGCACGGAACATGCGCATCCTTGCCCTCGACCACGGAACGAAGCGGATCGGCATTGCCATCAGCGATGAACTGAAGACGATTGCCCAGCCCCTGGAGTTCATCCCGGCGGCGCCGTTCGCCGAATTTCTCGCCCGGTTCAGGGAAATCATTCAGCAGAAGGAAGTGGAATTGATTGTGGTCGGGATGCCGCGGAACATGGACGGCAGCTACGGCCCGGCGACATTGAAGGTGCGGGAATTTGTCGCGGCGCTCAGAGACGCCGTGACGGTTCCGGTTCAGACGTGGGACGAACGGTTGACCTCGGCGCAAGCACAACGCTTCCTGATTCAAGCCGGTGTCCGGCGCGAGCAGCGAAAGGAAAAAGTGGATAAAACCGCCGCGGCAATTCTGCTTCAAAGTTATTTGGACAACAGGGGCGATGGAGTAATGGAGTGATGGAGTAATGGGCAGGCAACACTCCAATACTCCAACGCTCCATCGCCCCGCCACCCGGGCGAACATCAAATTCAAACTCACGATCGCCTACGACGGCGCCGGTTACCAAGGCTGGCAGGTGCAGAAGACCGGCACCGGCGTGCAGGAAAAAGTCGAGGCGGCGCTGGCCCGACTGTTTCCGGCCAAACCCCGACTTCACAGTTCCAGCCGGACGGACACCGGCGTGCACGCGCTGGGCATGGTGGCCCATTTCGAGGTGCCGAAGGCCCAGTGCAAAATGACGGGGCGCAAGCTGGCTTTGGCGCTGAACGCCTGGCTGCCCCCGGATATCCGCGTGCTCTCCGCGACGCGGGCCGCAGAAGAATTTCACGCGCGGTTCGCCGCCGCCGGCAAGGAGTACCGCTATTTCGTCTGGAACCATTTCGCGATGAATCCGTTGATTCGCCACACCGCCTGGCATGTGACCAGAAAACTGGATTGGGCAGCCATGCGCCGCGGCGCGGACCTCTTCCTCGGCAGGCACGACTTCAAATCGCTCACGGTGAATCGCGGTTATGAGCGTGAATCCACCGTCCGCACGCTCACCCGATGTCAAATCAGGAAGAACGGCCCCCGGCTCACGTTCGTCATCAAGGGCGACGGCTTTCTTTACCGGATGTGCCGCGGCCTGGTCGGCACGCTCGTGCAGGTGGGATTGCACAAGTTCCCGGTCATGGAGATCAAACGCATGCTGGACAAACGGGATCGCCGCGTGGCCGGCATGACGGCGCCGGCGCACGGGCTTGTCCTTTGGAAGGTGTTTTATCCGCCGCAAAGACCCCAAGGCTCGCCGAGGCATCACCGCAGCCGGAAGGTCGAGGCCCCGCGGCGCGGCACCGCGGGGCAAAACAAGACCACGTAGCTGCTTTTTCTTTGCGTCTCTGCGACTTTGCGACTCTGCGTTAACCAGATGAATATTGTCCTGGTCGAACCCGAGATTCCGCCCAACACGGGCAACGTGGCGCGGCTGTGCGCCGCCACGAAGACCATTCTACACCTGGTGGAACCCTTCGGTTTCAAGCTCGATGACGCGCAACTCAAGCGGGCCGGGATGGATTACTGGGAACACGTCCAATGGCACCGCTGGGAAAGCTGGACGGCCTTTGTATCGTCGCGTCGGGCCGGCGCTGCCGGCGCACGACTTTGGTTCATCGAATCCCGGGGACCGCGGCTGTATACCCAGGCCGCTTTTGCGCCCGGCGATTACCTGGTATTCGGACGCGAAACCGCCGGCCTTCCGAAGAAACTGCTCGAAGCCAATCGCGACCGCTGGTTGCGCATACCGATGTTCCATCCCCGCGCGCGTTCGCTGAACCTGTCCAATTGTGTCGCGCTGGTGTTGTTTGAGGCGTTAAGACAGCAAGGCTTTGCCGGAGAACTCGAGGGTGCGGAGACGTGAGCGGTTCGCATTCCCACCTCGCACTGGCACGTTGACACAGCCTCGGGAATGTGGTCTAAAACCCGCCAACATGAACATCCGTTATGCTGAGAGGATTTTCACCGCGGTCCTGCTGGTCTGGATTTCCACCGCTTCCTTCTCTCCCTGCGTTGGCGCCGAGAGTCCCCTCACCCTGGAACAACGGGTGGCGCGGCTGGAAGCGGCGAACCAGCCGCCCGCGGCGCCTGCCGTCAGTGCCGGTGACAACGCCTGGCTGCTGGCCAGTTCCGCGCTGGTGTTGATGATGACCGCGCCCGGGCTGATCCTGTTTTACGGCGGTCTGGTGCGCCGCAAGAACGTCCTTTCAACCATGGCGCACAGCCTGATTCTGATGGTGATCATCTCCGCTCTGTGGATGGTGTACGGCTACAGCATGGCGTTCGGCAAAGGCAACGCCTACTTTGGAAATCCCCTCCAGTATTTCCTGCTCAAAGGCGTCGGCGGCATCCCCAATCCGGACTACGCCGGCACCGTGCCGCAACAAAGCTTCATGCTCTTTCAAATGATGTTCGCCATCATCACTCCCGCGCTGATCAGCGGAGCGATTGCGGAGCGGATCAAATTCAGCGCTTACGTCTTGTTCACGGTGCTTTGGGCGACGGTTGTCTATTTCCCGCTGTGCCACATGGTTTGGGGGACCGGTGGGCTGTTCAACTGGGCGTTGGGCGGCCGGTTTCCGGTTCTGGATTTTGCCGGCGGGACGGTGGTCCATGTGAGCTCGGGGGTTTCAGCGCTGGTCTGCGCCCTGGTGCTGGGCAAGCGCGTGGGTTTTCCCCATGAACCGATGCCGCCCCACAACGTCGTGCTGAGCCTGATCGGGGCCGGCTTGTTATGGGTCGGCTGGTTCGGGTTCAATGCGGGCAGCGCCGTGAGCGCGGGCGCATTGGCCAGCAGCGCGTTTGCGGCCACACACTTCTCGGCGGCAGCCGCGGCGCTCGGCTGGGCGGGAGCCGAACGGCTCTTGAAAGGCAAGCCGAGCGTGCTCGGCGTCGCTTCGGGCATGGTGGCCGGCCTGGCGACCATCACCCCCGCCTCGGGTTTCGTGAGCGTGCCCGTCGCCTTCCTCATCGGCCTCGTGGGTGGAGTGGTTTGTTATTTTGCGGTGACGCGGCTCAAGACGGCCCTGGGATATGACGATTCGCTGGACGTTTTCGGCGTGCACGCGGTAGGCAGCGCCACGGGGCTGCTCCTGCTTGGTTTGTTCGCCGATGCCAGCGTGAACGCCAGCATCGCCACTACGTTTCAATCCGGCGGCAAGGTGATTTCACTGGCCGGGAGTCCGGCCCAGTTGCTGAACCAATTTCGCGGCGTTTTGTTCACGGCAGGATTGGCGGCTCTGGCAACCTTTGTCATCTTGAAAATTGTGGATGCGCTGGTCGGTTTGCGCGTGACGGTTGAAGAGGAAGATTCCGGGCTGGATTTGACGCAACACGGCGAGAGCGCCTACAACGATTAACCACAAGCGCGAATATGAAAAAGATCGAAGCCATCATCAAACCGTTCAAACTGACCGAAGTGAAGGACGCGCTGCACGAGATCGGCATCCAGGGCATGACTGTCACCGAGGTGAAAGGGTTCGGCCGTCAGAAAGGGCACACGGAAATCTACCGGGGCAGCGAATACACCGTGGATTTCCTCCCTAAAATCAAAATTGAAATCGTCCTGGCCGATGCCCAAGTCAACCCGGCGATGGAAGTCATTATCAAGGCCGCGCGCACCGGCAAAATCGGCGACGGCAAAATCTTCGTGTTGCCGATGGAGAACGCCCTGCGGATCCGGACGGAGGAGCGGGGTGAAAACGCGGTTTGATCGTGGCATCGTTAAACCGTTGAAACGTTACCGCGGTCGAAACCCCGCGTGCCACCCGAGGTAACGGTTTAACGATTCAACGCAATGGCGAACCCGCACGGCTCTTCAAGGAAATCGCCGCGCTCCTACATCCTCGCTTCCGCTTCACGAATGATCGCAAGCGCTTTCTCGGGGCTGGCGGCCGCGAGCAAATCCTGACGGACCTTCGCATCGTGCAGGAGGCGGCTGAGGCGGGCGAGCACGGCCAGGTGCTGCGTCACCGTCGGGGCGACGAGCAAGAAGAACAGCTTCGCCGGAGCCCCGTCAATCGCGCCGTAGGGGATGCCGCGGCCATGGCGGCCGAACACGATGACCGGACGATCGACTATTCCAACCAGGGCGTTTCGAGCGTGCGGCAGCGCGACGCCGTCGCCGATGCCGGTGCTATAGAGTGCCTCGCGCTCGTGCAAAGCGCGGAGCAAGGTGTTGCGGGCCTGCGGATCGCCGGCAATCGCGGGAATCTGGCAAACCAGTTCCTCCAGCACCGCCTCGCGATCGGCGCTTTTCAGATTCAAATTGATCATTGCCGGCGAAATCAACTCGCTCAGGACGAGGGTTCCGGAATTGTTCATGCCGCAGGATATTAAGCGCGCCGGGCACCACGGGAAGCAAAAACTCACGAAACCGGCTGCGCTGCCACGCTGCAACCGCATTGATCTCGACTTCTTCAGCCTGTGGCGGTAGTGAGAATGGCTGGCAGCCGGCGAATTGCGTTCGGTCCAGGTTCTTATGAGCCACTTCATTCTCACTGTCGGCCGAAGGCTTTTTAGGCCACCCCCGCTTCCCTGTCTTGTCGGCTGCTTGGCTTTCGCCCTTCTGCCTTCGACCGCGTTTCCTGCGGACGTTACCGTCGACGTGATGGCCAGGCGCGCGACGATGCCGTTGGAGGGGCTGGGACTGGTAACGGCGGTCTTTGAAGGTGGTATGGGAGACGATCTGGTGCCCGTGCTTGTCCGCGCGGCGGGCATCAAACTGGTGCGCCTCGGAGGGTCCTACGCGGATATTTATCATTGGCAGACGCATTCCACCACGGGAGGCACCAATTACGTCCCGCCCTCCGCCAGCTTCAGCAATTTCATGTCCCGGCTTGTCATCCCGGCGGGCGCCACCGCGATGATCACCGTCAACTATGGATCCAATCCATCCGGCGCCGGCGGCGCAGACCCCGAGGAAGCCGCCGCCTGGGTGCGATTCGCCAACGTCACCATGGGTTACGGCATCAAATACTGGGAGATTGGCAACGAGGTTTATGGCAATCGCTTTTACGGCGGCAATTGGGAAATGGATTTGCATCCCGACTGTTCACCCATGGCCTACGGCAGCAACGTGGACCTGTTCGTTCGAGCCATGAAGGCCGCAGATCCGACCATCAAGATCGGCGCGGTGTTGACGACCCTCGGTTACTGGCCGGACAGACTGACACCCAACTGGAATCGAAACGTGCTCCAGCGCTGCGGCAAGAACATCGACTTTGTCATCGTCCATTTCTATCCCGACGGCGGTGACGGGAACAGGGGCGGGGCCAGGATTCTGTCCAAGACCGCGGAAATTCCGGGCATCATTTCGAACCTGCGCGCGCTCATCAACACCTACTGCGGAACCAACGCTCCCAACGTGCAGATCGCGGTTACCGAAACCGGCGGTGGCAACTTTGACACGAATTCAGCCCCGGCCGAAGCGCTGTTTGCCGCAGACGACTATTTGACATGGATCGAACACGGCGCGGTGAGTGTGGACTGGCAGGATCTGACCTATTATTTCCTGCCGGATTCGCACCGGCCGGGGCGGCCCTATTACGGCGCGATGATGGCCCGCCTGCTGGCCGACGTCGGCGACCCATTGCTGGTTGCTGCGTGTTATCGAAGCAAACTCCGCGTGCATGCGGCCGCTCAACAGAACGGCATCGGCGTGCTCCTGATCAACGAGGACGCCGCGAACGAGGAGCAGGTGACCGTGACCGTCAACGGCGTGCCGCTGGCGAACGGCGGCACCGTGTATCAATTTGGCCGGGCCAACTATCTCCCGGGAAGCGCCCTGCCCTCGTCCGGCCCCACTACCAACTCCCTTTCCAGCCTGGGCAGTCAATTCACGATCAGCGTGCCGGCCTACACCATGATCAACTTGTCCATCCCCGCCGCAACAAACCTCTCTGGTGTGTTCCGATTGGTCCCGGGATTGAACGCCAGTGCTGCATTGGATCTGGACAGCGGCTCAGCCGCGGAAGGCGCCCGCGCGCGGGAATCCACCTGGAACAACAGCGCCGCGCAAAACTGGCTCATCCAGTCGCTGGGCAACGGTTTTCACCGGTTGAGTCCGCAGGCGAACACGAACGTAGCGTTGGAAGTCGAGAGCGGGAAAGCCGCGGAGAACGCGGCCATCATCATGGTTAAGCAGTGGAACGCCGGAGCGCGGCAGCAATGGGCCCTGCGTTATAACGGGGATGGCACCTTTCGCCTCGCACCCGGAGTGAATGCACATGCGGCTTTGAGTGTGCGGGACGGAAACCCCACCGACGGCACGCCCATCCTGACATCGGCGTGGATCGACGCCCCCGGCCAGCGATGGTATGTCATCGGGAACAATCCCTGAATACGGGATCGGTTCTTTGTCTTTCAGTTCGCCGGGATTTCCCCTCTTGCCAACTGCCCTTCTGTCCGGCTTTTGACCCGGATGATCAGCCAGGCGGCCCATCGAGGTCGGAGCCTTGACTCCAGCAGGCCCACGATCCATGGTCCGGCAAAAAAGCCCCATACAGTCGCCGCCACCACGTCGGAGAAATAATGGCATCCCAAGGCCAGCCGCGACCAGGCCACGGCAAGCGCAAAAGCTGCAAGTATCAGGGCCAGTCGTCGCTGCAACAACCAGGCAGCAGCAGCGGCCAAACCCACCACGGTCGCCGTGTGTCCCGAAGGAAACGAGCCAAACTCATACTTGCCAACCAGCCAGCGCGAATGAGAACGGAAACCGTAAAATCCTTGAGGCAGATTTGAGTCGGGACGCGCGCGGCCGGTAGCGCTGCGGATAATGGTAGCCGAGAATCCACTCAGCATCCCCGCCGCTAGAACCAGCAACAGCAGACGACTGAATTCGGCGCGCCTTCGAACAAACAGCAGCGGCAGCAGCACCCCCACCAGTCCGGCTAGCAGGATGCACGGCCAGTCGCCGATCCAGCTCAAAAAAGCGGCCACCCAATGAAGCCGGTCGGTGGGTTGGAGTTGAAAAAGGCGCGTGACCGGACCATCCACAAGGAAGGCCACGAAGATTGCAAACAGTCCCCAACCACCCCAAAGGAACAGCCGCGCCCGGCCGGGCAATGGTCTTTTGAACAACATGGGTTGCAGGCCGAATAGTAAGGTCCTTAGTGGAGTCATTGTCAATCGTGATTTCGGCGCCAACCCGTGCGCCTGTGCGCGAGAAGGAAGCTCGACGAGCCAATTCGGGGCGGCATAATCGGCTCAATGCAGAAGCTGCTGGCGAGACTCGCGGCCAGGCCCGCATGGGCGATCGCCCTGCTCGGGCTGGCGCTGTATCTCAGCGGCTCCTGGATTCTGCCCCTGGTTGACCGTGACGAGCCGAGATTTGCCGAGGCAACGCGGGAAATGCGGGAGCGCAACGACTGGGTTGTTCCCTGGTTTAACGGCCAACATCGCTTTGACAAGCCGCCGCTGATTTATTGGGTTCAATGGCTCGACTACCGGTTGTTGGGTGAAAATGCCTTTGCCGCCCGCCTGCCGTCGGCGCTTTTTGCCACCGGCGCTTCGCTGCTGGTTTTTTTCTGGGCCCGCCGGCTGGCCAAACCGCAAACCGCCTTGTCCGCGGCCGTGGTCTTCATGACCTGTCTGCAAATGCTGGTGCACGCCCGCCTTGCCGTTGCAGACATGCCGATGGTTTTTTTCGTGACCGCCGCCGTCTGGAGCGGGTGGGAATTAAGCCGGCCGCAGGCTGCTCGCGCGCACGTGTGGTGGCTGGTTTTTCATCTCAGCCTGGCCTTCGGCTTCCTGGCAAAAGGACCGGTTGCCTGGCTTCCCATCGGCGGATTGCTTTTGGGATGCTGGTTGCGCCCACAGGCATTCAATCTTTCCTGGGGACGTTTTGCGGCAGGGATGCTACTGACGCTGAGCCTCGTGGCGGCATGGGGCATCCCGGCCATTCTCAGAACCAACGGCGGGTTTATGGCGGTTGGGATCGGACAGCATGTCGTTTACCGGTCGATTGGAGTTATGGAAGGCCACGGCGCGGGCGGCTGGCTGGGCTGGGTGCTGACGTTGCCCTTCTATATGCTGGCGTTTTTCTTCAGCTTTTTTCCCTGGGCCATCCGTGTCCCCCGGGCGTTGAGATGTTGGTGGCCTTCCAGGCGACGCGATGCCGCTGGCTGGTATTTACTGACACAGGCCGGCTTGGTGTTCCTGGCCTTCACTCTGGTCCGCACCAAGCTGCCGCACTATACACTTCCCGCATTTCCCGCCCTCGCCATCTGGCTGGCGCGCGAAGTCGAACGCGGGACGATTGCCGGCCTGAAGATTTCCAGATGGGCGCCGGTCATGGCAGGTGTGACTCTGGCCATCACCATCGCGGGGTTCCTGGCCCTCAGACCGTTGTTTGTGGCTCATGAACTGTTTCAGAAGTCCAAGCCTTATTTGAAACCGGAAATGAGATTCGCAACCGTCCAATACACGGAACCAAGTCTGGTCTGGGAATTCCGCGGGATGCTGACCAATCACATGCAGGTGTTGAATCCAGACCAGGTGGAGAGTTTTATCAATCGGGGCGGCCCGGTGGTTCTGGTGGTGCCCACCAGCTTCTGCAAAACGAACCCGGGTTCTTTGGCACGGAAAATCATCGAAGTCCATGCCCGGGGGATCAACGTGGTCAAAGGCAGGAAGGTCGAGCTCACAGCTCTGATCGCGCTTTGACCGCATGCCCCAGGAAATCCCGGCCGACGGCGGGGCCGGGTCGAAGCCTGATGCCGACGCAAAAAAACCTGAAGACAGGGCAAAAGCGGGGCAGGGCGAAGCCATCCCCGCGCTCTACGTGGAATGCGGGCGCGTCTGGCGGGCTTTATAGCGGCACAGGAAGCATGACGGACGCGAAAATTGTGCTCAAAGGCCTGCGCGTGTGACCGAGGGGAGCGAATCGGGCATGAAAAAGGCTGGCGGCCAATCTGACCACCAGCAGGCAGGAGTTTTACCTGGTGGGTTGTTGCGAGATCCAGGCGAAACACTGTTGCGCCACGAAGCCGAGCAGCAGCAGGTCATCGCGTCCGAATGAATCGGTGGATTTCCACTGATCGCCGTCCCGGTAGTTGCGCTCGAACGTGGTGTGGTAACGCGGACCGTTTTGGGTCTCGTTTTTCCAGATCGTGGCACGCAATCCGTTGATGCGGATTTCATGCGCGGGTTTGTTGGTGGCTGGATTCGTAGCAGGTCTGTCTGTTTTCATATTTGCCTTTCTAGCGGCCCCGGTTATCGGGGCGTTTTTGTTTTTCACCTTTGGCCTGAAAACAAACGACCCGAGGAACCGCCTGGACCCGTCATGAATCGCAAGGATGCGTCGCCCAAGGAAAAACGCAAAAAGCGCTGTGTCCCACGTGGACCGCGCCGGAAGACAATGGAAATCACCGCCAGGACGGGATGGGCTGTTCGGCGGGTGGACAGGCCGATTGGATCAAGCGCAACCAAGCAAAAAAACCGACTGACGAGGCCGCTACCACGCGCCGGGCCGCTCAATGCGGATGGGGCGAACCATAGTCCCGTACGTGGCCAACGACACGTCCCCTAAAGTCAAGTCAAATGCGGAATGTAGAGATGTGACCCCGCTTTAGACCCCGATTTACGATGAGACGCGATGGGGGCTTGCTCGGCTGGTGAACGGAAAGACTGGATCGAGCACCGGCAGGGAAAACTCGGCTGGAGTGGCTGCCGCGCGGGCGACAATCAGCCTATGTCTCACGATAGTTGAGATTTACAGTAACGACTCGCGGTTCGCTCATGATGACGGCCTTCATCACCGCCAGAAGATCCTTGCCGGGCTCCAACTGCACATAACAGGTTGGGGTCCCGGAGAGGTTTAGTCGGTTCGAAGAGAGTGTGAAGCCGTGTCGCTGGCCCATTGCCACCAACTCCTCGCGACCAGTCCCTGCTTCGGCGGAGATGCCAAAAGAATCCCTCCGGTAATCTCCTGGCGGAAGGCCCACGAGGAGCGAGTAAATAACGTCAGCGCGCGGCGGGCTGAGCGTCGCCATCGGCCTGACGCCTGCACTTTTCAGGTCGGCCACTACCCCCTTGCCCCGGCGAAGCAGTTCCTGGCTCGCCACCAGACGCTCGGCGCCATCCTTCGAATTAACGTGTTTGACCAACTCCCGCACGGACATAGTTGCGGCATTCGTGGAGGGGTGTAACGACGCGTTTGCACCTTGAGACGAAGAACCACTATGAGAGTCTTTCTCAATGGCCAAGCTGAGGAGAAACAATCCCGCGCAGACCAACAGGACTATCGACGCCACCGTGCCCGGTCTCCTCATCGTCTCGAAAGGGGCGGCTCTAGTACTCCGCGCGGGCTCGCCGTTTGCTGAGAAAGCGCCAGCCTGCGGACATACCGAGGCCCAAAACCGCCAGCGTGCCCCCGCTTGGTTCTGGGGCGTAGCTCGCCATGTTTACCACGGCCCAATTGAAATCCTTAGTGGGAGTCACGCCCGCCGTGGAAAAGAGCGCTTGGACATCGGTGATCGCGTTAGTTATCGCCGTCCAGTCTGCGGGCGCGAAAGTGGCTCCGCCAGCGAACGATGCGCTGATGGAAATCCCGCCCAAGCCAGTCCAATTGAAAGCGTTGTTGAGGATGGCTTTGTCCTGTTGGCCGGCTCGCAGGCCGTCAACTTCGGTCGGCTGCATTATGTCGTTAGCCTGGTTGTAACTCTGCGGAGGGGCAGTAGTCCAGTTAGGATCAAGGTGCGTGCCGTTCGTCGCTGCCGTCAGGATGCCAAGAGTGGTCCCAGTGCCATCCGTGTTCTGCATGTAATTCCGGTCACCGTCAGGGTCACCCAGCCGGGGGAAAACGTGCGCGTTGAACAGGCTGTAATTGACGGTGAAGCCGATGGCATGAAGCAACTCGTGCTCGGCGACTTCTGTCGGGTCGGATTGGTCCCAGCCGGTATAGAACTGGGTCGTGGCACCCATGGGCAACCCGGCGGAGTCTGTGCCGAAATTGGAGGTGGCCGCTAGTGTGTCGTCGCTTACGGCTCTGATGGAACTGGGGGCAGCAACCGTAAGAATAGCGCATAGGGTGAGGAACACGGATCGCTGAAGAGTACTTTTCATAGGCATTTCTGAGATTTGCGTAACGTTGTTCTAACCTGACGCTTCGTTCTTGGCACGACGCTTAAGCTATTGAGACCACACGAAGCGGAAATTTGGTTCTTTTCTACCAAGCTAGGGGAATTCGCGCAACGGTGAAGTCTTTGGAAAAGCAGTCAATTCTTTGGAAGCACGGCCGAAGCCCGCGCCGAGGGCCCCAATGTCCAGGACCTTCATCCCAGGCTGGCAGATGCGAAAGGCTCTCTCCACTCTGAGGGCGGGATGCCAACGTGAGTTCTGAAAACCTTCCGGAAATGGTCTGGGTTGGGGTAGCCGACGGCAGAGGCCACTTCCTTGACTCGCTTCAGAGGATCGCGGAGCAGGTTCTTGGCCCTGGCGAGCCGGAATTGCTCCAGATAGTGGTGGAACGTCACGCCAGTCGTCGTGGAAAACAGGCTGGAAACATAGCTGGCATTCATGCTCAAGGCCGCAGCCAAGTGGCTCAATTGCATGGGGTGGGAATAATGTTCATGGATGTAGTCCAGCATCCGCTGAACAATTCGCTGGTTGTGACTGCGCCTCGGTTGCAGGTCTCGCGGAGCCCATCCTTCCTGGCTGCGGGCTTTGGCAACAGCCCTGGCGTCTGTGCCATTGCCGGGCAGAATGCCCGGCGAACCTGCACCCCTGATGGATGCGCTGCCAGACTCATGGGAACTTTGCCCGGCTTCAAACGTGGCCTGCAGCTCGTGGATAATAAGCCGTGTCAGGCTCACGGCGTGAATGAAGGCTTGCCTGTCGGCAGGGGAAGCCGGCGCTCGCTGCTGCACCAGGAGCGTTACCGGACGCAGGTCAGAGACATTGAAACGGCCGCAGTAGTTGATCGAGCCGCAAAGGCCGGCAAAGCACTTCTCCGCCTTTTGCCCTTTCCACAGGTGCTGCCATCGTTTCTCCAGGCATGTTTCGCATCTTTCAGGCAGCTTGCCCTCCCGGCACTGGCGTGCTCGCGGACATGGCTCGTTGAACTTGCCCGGCTTCGATCCAGCCACCGTCTCCAGCCAAGACACATCAAGATGCAGCCCTGTAAGCTCATGCAACACACCACGCAGCGGTCTTGTGAGCCGTTGCCTGAGCAGGTTCCGACACTGCTTGAGGGTGAGAACAGCGGAGCCATCCCTTCCATCGCCGGGCTTCGCCTGAGTCGAAAGATAAACACCACCCTCTCCTCGAACCAGAGCTGAAAACCGATTGGCTCCGATTCGAGCTGGCTCGCCCGCGTGGCGTCTGGGGGGCACGACTCTAGGGTTGGTCAGGATAAGAATCCGGACCACGCCCCGTCCAGATGTCATCCCAAACGAGTGTGTTGAGTAGCAGATTGTCTGGAAATTGAAAGCAGTGTTTTTACGGATACTGATTCTGGGGATTGATTCACGATGCGCTTTAACAGAGCTGGATTTGCTTCGTTGTGTGCGATTCAATCCAGCAGCACCAAGTAAAACTCGGCCAGCCAAAAGGAGCTTTGCAGAAAAAGGAGCGGCCCGTGTGGAGCCGCTCTCAAACGCGGACGGGGAATACGAATGATCAAGCAGCTCGCGCTGTCAAGGAACGGCGGACAAAACCAATCGCGACGACCCGGCCGCCAACCAGCGCGCCGCCGCCAGGCTTGAGGACGGCTGCCACTTCAAAGGAACTTAGACGCTCATGCCCGATCATCAGTGTTGCTTCCATCGTTCCGCTCCATAAACGCCGAATCGGCCGAAGGCAAAGAGAAAGGATGAACGCTGAGGGTGCTGCCTGCCCGGACCTGCGCGGGGGGCCGAAGGCAACTCCAGTGCCTTCCGCGACCGTCGTTCTTCACGCTGCCAGCAACGTGAGTTTTAGGACCGAGAAATGTTCGCATTGTCACACAAAGAGTGATGAGATAAAATGGCTCGCAGTCAGGGCGCTTGGCGCAGTGGTTAGCGCGTCTCGTTTACACCGAGTAGGTCGGGGGTTCGAATCCCTCAGCGCCCACCACCCACAATGCCGGTAATTTCTCTCTCGCCAAACGGGCCGTGCATTGAGCAGCGAGTCGGAAGACGGGCCCCCGGGCCAGGAGCCAGGTGCCGGGTGTCAGGCGCCAGACAGCACGCGTCTCAACTGTGCCGGAAGGTGATGCGCGCCTTGCCAAGATCGTAGGGAGACATCTCGACGTTGACTTTGTCTCCGACGCTGATGCGGATGAAATTCTTGCGCATTTTGCCGGAAATATGCGCCAGCACTTCGTGGCCGTTGGGCAAAGCCACTCGAAACATGGTGCCCGGCAGCACCTGGGTCACTGAGCCGATCAACTCAATTGGTTCTTCTTTAGGCACGCTCTCAGGCGATTGTGGATCAGTTGATGCCAGTATCGGGCGCGAAAATCAACCCCTGAATGCTTCCGGGCATCCGGTCACCTGGCCGGTCCCGCCCGAAAACCGCCCCAGTGTTCGGGACGAAGCGCTTTGCCCGGGTTGAGAGCAAAAGGCATTTTGTTGGCAAAACGGGTCTTCCGAACCGTATTTTGTCTTGTTGAAGAGCAAAATTCTTCCGATCAGAAAGCCAAAAAACTTGTTGGACAATTGTTGGAAGCCCGGTAAAGTGCGGTGCCATTATGAAGAACAGCTTATTCACGACCGTTTTGATGTGGCTCCTTGCCACCAGCGCGATTCTTTCCATCGTGTTCTGCCTGCAGTTCATTTTCCGGACGCGCGAGTTGTTCACGCTCCAAGCGGAGATGGGCAGATACCAAAACAACCACCAGTTGTTGAATGTTCTCATCGGTGATCTGCGGGAATACAGCAAGCGTAATCCTGCCATCAACCCCATTCTCCAACCGCTCGGCCCGGGCCGAACCAATGCGCCTGCCGCCGAAGCGCCGAAACCCTCAGGCAAATAACTCTATGAACGAACCCGAAAACAGAACTCCGGAGTCTTCCGAAATAGCTGAATTGCAAGGACGGTGCAATACGTTGAATCGCCAGATGGGGGTGTTGCTCGTTGCGCTTTTCGTGGTCAGCGGAACCTTGACGGTTTTCCTGGGTGTACAGTCCAGGCGCGTTGGCAAAAACCTTCAGTCTATTCAGCCACAGGCGCAAATGGTAATCGCCGCATCCCAAAAGGAGGCACCGGTCATCAGTTCCTTCATGGCCAAATTGGTTGACTACGGCCGCACGCATCCGGATTTCGCCCCAATCATGGTTAAGTACCATCTGAACACCAATGCGGCTGCGTCGGGAACGAACTCCAGTTCCGCCACGGCAGCACCCAAAAAGTAAGCCTCAACCCGCTCTCTTCACCGCCGCCTCCAGGCTGGCTCCGCACGCGGCACAGAAACTGGATTCAGGGGCGCATAATTTTCCGCAAGTTGGGCAGGTCATATGCGCCTGGCTATGCCGGTAATGGATGATCAGGTTTCGGATGTAAGGAATCCAGTTGAAGGCGTAGGCGAAGATGAAGACGGAATCGCGCTGGCGCAGCGAATAAATCAGAAACAGCAGCGATCCCATCAGACTCAACCACCAGAATGTGGTCGGCACCACGACGCGCTTTCGCTTTTCCGTGGCATACCATTGGATTAGGAAGCGCAACGAAAACGCGGCATTCCCCAGCCATCCCAACACCTTCCAAACACTCCATTCGACTCCCAGGAAATGCCCGTTAATCCAGATCAGGTTCGTCAGCCAATCCATATGACGGCGAGCTTAAGCCATTGCGGGGAAACAGAAAGCAGTAATTGAAAGGCGCCTGGCCGCGGGCGCTAAACATCCTTCATTACCTTTGCTGCCGCCTTCACCGTCTTCTCAATATCCGTTTCGCTGTGCGCCGTTGAAATGAAGCCGGCCTCGAACTGCGACGGCGCCAGGTAGATGCCGGCGTTCAACATCCCGTGGAAATACTTCTTGAACCGTTCGCGATCGCTGTTCCCGGCGTCGGCCAGATTCCAAACCGGCCCGCGGGTGAAATAGGTGCAAACCATCGAGCCGCAACGGTTGACCTGCACCGGCTCTCCGGCCGATCGGGCGGCGTCGCGCATCCCGGTCTCAAGTTGCTCGCCGAGTTGTTCGAGGCGGGCGTAGGCGTCGTAGCTGCGGTCGTCAGACCTCAGCATCTCTCCGGCCGCACGGTCAGACCGCGGCGCCGTTCCTTTTCCAGCCGCGCTCGGACGAGCGCCGCCACCCAATTCCTCCAGCGCGGCAATGCCGGCCGCCATCGCCACCGGATTCCCGCTCAGGGTGCCTGCCTGGTAAACCCGACCCGTCGGCGCCAGACAATCCATGATCTCCCCCCGACCGCCGAACGCCCCCACGGGCAACCCGCCGCCAATGACTTTGCCAAAGCAGGTCAAATCCGGCGTAATGCCAAACCGCTCCTGCGCGCCGCCTCGTGCCAGTCGAAAGCCGGTCATGACTTCGTCAAAAATGAGCAGGGCGCCATGTGTCTGAGTAATCTCACGGAGAAATTCCAGGTAACCCGGCTTCGGCAGGTAAAGCCCGGCATTGCCAGGCACCGGTTCCACGATGATTCCCGCCACTTGATCCTTGTTAGCCGCCAGCGCTGATTGGACCGCTTCCGTGTCGTTGAAGGGCAAAACGATGGTGTGCTGCGTAAACGCGGCGGGCACCCCGGCGCTGTCTGGATTTCCGAACGTCAGCGCGCCGGAACCGGCTTTCACGAGCAACGAATCCGCGTGGCCGTGGTAGCAGCCGTCGAATTTGATGATTTTGTCCCGTTTGGTGAACCCGCGCGCCAGGCGGATGGCGCTCATGCAGGCTTCCGTGCCGGAATTCGTCATCCGGACTTTCCGCACGCTGGGCACAAACTCGCAAATGAGCTTTGCCAGCGTGACTTCATAGGGATTGGGGATGCCGAAGCTGGTGCCGTTTTCCGCCGCCGCCTTGACAGCGGCAATGATTTTCGGATGCGCATGGCCGAGGATCGCCGGCCCCCAGCTCAATACATAATCAATGTATTCGTTGCCATCGACGTCCCAAACCCGCGCCCCTTTAGCTTTGTTGACGAAAAACGGCTGGCCGCCGACAGCGCCGAAGGCGCGCACCGGCGAGTTCACGCCGCCGGGGATGTATTTCAATGCCTCGGCATAAAGCTGCTCCGACTTCACACGAGTCATGGCGAAAACCTAAAGAATGCTGGAAGGAGTTGCGAATAAAATAACCACCGTAAGAATCCGCAAATCCCGCCGATGGACGCCAGGGAAACCGGAGGCGTCTGGAGAAGACAGTCCAGGGTTTTTCTCCAAATTCACAGCCATCTGCAAAACCCGCGGATAATCCCTTCGGCATTACCTTTCCCAGAATTTCTGCGCGATGGGAATTCGCCGGCCCATGCCAAACGCCTTGGTCGTCACCTTCAAGCCCGGCGCAGCCTGGCGGCGTTTGTATTCGTTCAGGTCGATCAGGCGTATCACTTTGCGGACCGTCGCCTCGTCAAGTCCAGCCGCGACGATCTCGGCGGCGGATTTTCCATTCACGACATACTGGTCCAGGATCGCGTCGAGCACGTCGTAAGGCGGCAGCGAATCCTGGTCGGTCTGGTTGGGTCGCAGTTCCGCCGAGGGCGGTTTAGTGATCGACGAAGCCGGGATGATTTCCTTTTCGCCGACGTCGGCAGGGCCGGGTTGCTGCCCGGGCTGAAAGGGCGGCAGCGCGTCCCTGCCGTGCTCGTTAATCCATCGAGCGAGCCGGTAAATCATTGTTTTCGGCACGTCGCTGATGACCGCGAGCCCGCCGCACATGTCCCCGTAAAGTGTGCAGTAGCCGACCGCCAGTTCGCTTTTGTTGCCCGTCGTCAGCAGCAGCGAGCCGAATTTGTTGGACAACGCCATCAACATCAAACCGCGCAACCGCGCCTGGATGTTTTCCTCCGTCGTGTCTTCCGGTCGCCCGGCGAACATGGGTTGGAGTTGTTCTTTGACCGTCTCAAACGCCTTTTGAATGGGAACGATCTCGTATCGAATTCCCAGCCTCCGGGCCAGGACCCGGGCATCGTCCAGGCTGTGTTGGGACGAAAACTGCGACGGCATGGAAACGCCGAGCACGTTGTCCTTGCCCAGCGCCGCGACCGCCAGGCAGGCCGTGACCGCGGAATCGATCCCGCCGCTGAGTCCCAGCACCGCCCGTTTGAAACCGCACTTGTGTAAATAATCGTGCAACCCGAGGACCAGCGCCCGGTAGACGGCCTCCTCCGGGCACAGTTCCACCGGGTTCACCGCCACGTTTGAAGCCAGGTCCGCCACTACAAAGTCCTCGGCAAACCATTTCCCCTGCGCAATCAGGTCACCCGCGGCATTGAATACCAGGCTGCGACCGTCAAAGATCAGCTCGTCGTTGCCGCCAATCTGGTTGCAGAAAACGACCGGCCGCCGCAGCTTGTGCGCGAGACTGCGCAGCATTTCATAGCGGGTTCGGTTCTTTCCCAGATGCCAGGGCGAAGCGGAAATGTTGAAGATCACTCCCGCTCCGCCTTCGGCTAATTCGACCGGCGGATTGTGCCGGTAGCGGCGCTCGGGCCAGAAGTCTTCGTCGTTCCAGATGTCTTCGCAAATCGTGAGGCCAATTTTCCCGCCGTTGAAGTCGGCCGCGTGATTCTCAATCGCCGGCTCGAAGTAACGGTCCTCGTCGAAAACATCGTACGTGGGCAACAACGTTTTGGCCAGGGTGGCCAGAATTTCTCCATGCTGCAACAGGGCGACCGAATTCGTCACCTCGCGGCCGGGCCGGCGCTCGTTCCGGCCCACGAACCCCACCAGCAGGCCGGTCTTGTCCGTCGCCGCAGCCAACCGGCTGAGCACCTCCAGATTCTCCGCGATAAAGCGCTTGTTCAGCAGCAGATCGCGCGGCGGATAACCGGTAACGCATAATTCCGGGCACACCACCAGATCGGCGCCCGCGGCGACACCCCGCCGGTAGCCGGCAAGAATTCTCGCCTCGTTGCCGGCGACATCGCCGACGGTCGGGTTCAGTTGCGCCAATGCGACTTTCATTTGGGCCGCGCCCGTCAGGGCCTCCGATGAAACGTGTCCCTCAACGCTCCTCGTTCGCTGCGCACGGTCATGCCCGGGCGCACCCGGTGACGCTGGAACCACCCCTGGGGCGTTTCCAGCGCGTAGGCGATGTTGTCCGAGGCCGAAAGGACCGCATTGGTGTCTTGTGGCTGCAGATCATGGATTTCCTGGATCACCCCGTCGGAATCAAGGTAGGCAACCGAAAGAGGCAACGGGCAATTCTTCATCCAAAACGACGCGCGTTGCGGCGGGAAGACAAAAATCATGCCTTCATTTTCCGGCATGTTGGTGCGGAACATCATGCCCGTGCGCTCCTGTTCCGCGGTCAACGCCATCTCCGCCGTGATTTGCTCCGGGCCGAGCCAGAGTTGGATCATCGGCAATTTCGGCTGCGCCTCTCGGGGTTCGGACAGGTCGACGACCGTGTCGGTTGAGTTGCCGGCCTTTTGGCAGCCGGTAGCGGCCAGGGCGACGAAGACCACCGCGACAAAGCGATCAAACTTCATGCAGGGAAGAAGTTGAACAATGCGAACAGGTTTTTCAACTCCGAGTTGAACTTCGTTTTTTCACCGGGACAAGAGCATCGTCCCCGTCCCCGGAGGCGCAATCTTTTCCTTGATGTCCGCAGCGCGACGCGGAGGGGGCGGATTTTTGCCCCGAAGAAAGGCAATAATTATCATGGCCTTGGGAACGACGCTGCGCCATTGTATGCCCGGTGCCGGGAAGATGACCCGGTCATGCAGGAGTCTTCCGTTCATAATCGCAAGACACAGCAGCCAGTATAATGAAAGTCCTTTTGATCAGCCCACAGACACCGGATACTTTCTGGAGTTTTAAACACGTTCTCAAATTTGTCTGCAAACAGGCGGCCTTCCCGCCGCTGGGTTTGCTCACCGTCGCCGCCATGCTGCCGCGCGATTGGCAACTCCGCGTCGTGGACATGAACGTCGAGCGACTCGAGGACGATGATCTCCACTGGGCGGATTGGGTGATGATCAGCGGCATGATCGTCCACAAGGAGTCGGTGCGGAGCGTGGCGGGGCGGTGTGCCGCCTTTGGCAAACGCATCATCGCCGGCGGGCCCCTGTTCACCACGGGTCATGAATCGTTCCCTGAAATCCAGCATTTCGTTCTCGGCGAGGCCGAGGAAATCATGCCCCGGTTGGTGGAAGACCTGCGGAACGGGCGGCTGCAACACCTCTACGAGGCGTCGGGCAGACCATCCCTCGAGCAAACGCCCGTGCCCCGTTGGGACCTGGTTGATCTGCGGCATTATGTGACGATGGCCGTCCAGTTTTCGCGCGGCTGCCCGTATGATTGCGAGTTTTGCGACATCATCGTGATGAACGGTCGGGTGCCGCGCACCAAGGCTCCGGCCCAACTCGTGACGGAACTGGAATCGCTGCGCGAACGCGGGTGGAAGGAGATGGTGTTCATTGTGGACGACAATTTTATCGGCGACAAACGAAGCACGAAGGCATTGCTGCATGAGATCATCGAGTGGCGCCGGCGCACCCGTCCGCGCATGGGTTTCTTCACCGAGGCGTCGGTCAATCTTGCCGACGATCCCGAGTTGTGCCGGCTGATGGTGGAGGCGGGATTCCGGAAGGTGTTTGTCGGAATCGAGACGCCGTCCGCCGAGGCTCTCGAGGAATGTCGCAAGCTCCAGAATCGGAACCGGGATCTGGTCGCCGCGATAAAGACATTGCAGCAGCGCGGGCTGGAGGTTATGGGCGGGTTCATCGTGGGATTCGACAGCGATCAGAAGGACATTTTCAAACGGCAATATGAATTCATTCAGCGTTCGGGCGTGGCCACCGCCATGGTGGGCCTGCTCACCGCGCTGCCGCAAACCCGGCTCTGGCAACGGCTGAAACATGAGGGGCGCCTCGAAACGGAAAGCACCGGCAACAACACGCAAGCGGAGCTGAACTTCAAGCCGAAGCTGAACCGTGAGTTTTTGCGGGAGGGCTACCGCGATCTCATGAAAAAGCTGTACGAACCGAAGGTTTACTACCGCCGCATCCAGACGTTCCTCAAGAACCATCACCCGCGCGGGCCGCGCGGGCGATTGTCGCGGGCGGACCTCACGGCGTTCGTGAAATCATTTTGGCTGTTGGGCGTCTGGTATCGAGGGCGCGTGGCCTACTGGAAGTTTTTCTGGACCACTTTGCTCTGCCGTCCGCGCCAGTTCCCTCACGCGATCGAATTGGCCATCATGGGCTATCACTTTCGCCGGGTCGCGGGGTTGCTTTGAAGTCCAGCGCCTGGAGCGGAGTGCCGGGACGGGGCTTCGCCACTTTGCGGAACGGAGATGCCCCACGCCGGGTCTGGCGTCGTTCAGCCCGCGCTTGCACGCCTGAGATCTCGCCGCTAGAGTTCCCCCAGAGGCGCCCGTAGCTCAGTTGGACAGAGCATCTGCCTTCTAAGCAGAGGGTCCCGCGTTCGAGTCGCGGCGGGCGCGCCACCTTTCGATTTGCGATTTGCGATTTGCGATTTACGATCTCCCCGCTGTGCTCAATCTCGAAGAACTTGCCGAACTCCTGGAAAAGAACCGTGCCGCGGCAAAGGCGCAAGTGAGGGAATTCTCCATAGGGGGGAAACATTTCGCGTTCAATTCGCGACCCGCCATCATGGGGGTTATCAACCTCTCGGCCGATTCCTGGTACCGCGAAAGCGTCTGCCTCACCACCGAAAGCGCGATCCGGCGCGGACGCGTCTTGCAGGATCAGGGCGCCGCGATCGTGGACCTGGGGGCGGAATCCACCCTGGCCCACGCCGCGCGTGTGGATGAACCCGGACAAAACAGCCGGCTCCTGCCGGTCATCAAAGGGCTGCGGGAAGCCGGCGTCTTGGTCTCGGTTGAAACCTATCAACCCGCCGTTGCCCGCGCCGGCCTGGAAGCCGGGGCCAATGTCCTGAACCTGACCGGCACGAACGCCGACGATGAATTGTTCCGCATGGTCGCGGCGCACGAGGCCGCGGTGATCCTGTGCTACGTCCAGGGCGCCAACGTGCGCGAGGTCGGCGACTTTCAATCCGGCGCCGATCCCATCGAGATGATGCGCGAGTATTTCGCGCGGCAAATTGAACGGGCCGCCCGCAATGGAGCCGAGAGAATCCTCATCGACCCGGGCCTCGGATTCTATTACCGGAACCTGCAGGACAGCGCGCCGCGCGTGCGTCATCAAATGGCCGTTTTCCTCAACACCTTTCGGCTGCGCACGCTGGGTTTCCCGGTCTGTCACGCGTTGCCGCATGCCTTTGAATATTTCGGCGAGGAGGTCCGCTGCGCGGAACCGTTCTTCGCCGTTCTGGCGGCGCTGGGCAAAACGGACCTGTTCCGCACCCACGAAGTGCCCCGCATCCAGGCGGTGCTGGAGACGATGGGGATTCTCTGAATTTACGATTTACGATTTGCGATTGACGCGTCGAACCGGACGACTCCCGCGGCAGCAAAGGAAAACCCCTTCCTGGTCAGAACCCGTGATCCATTCGGCGAGGACCTTCAGGCCATGGGATTGGAGGATCGACCTCGCAAGAGCGGGTGTGTAGCGATAGGAAAAGAAGAGCCGCAGGATTTCGTTCCTGCGAAATTTGAACACCGTCGTGTCAACCTGAATCTGGCGAGGGCGCAAGAAGTGAAAATCGGCGGTCACCCGTTTCAACCCGCTGCCCGCCGGATCAGCCTCGATGCCGAAGCGGAGCTCACCGTCCTCGCGCTCGATGCCGAGGTCCAGCGGGAAGGTCATCAGCCAGTCTCGCGTGAGCGCGTTGTTGTATTGGGGCAGGATCGTTTTCATCCCGGCTTCGTAATCGCTGCCGGGAGCAAGATTGGCGCTGAACAGGAGAACATCCCCGGGGCGGATCAGCGCCGCAAGCTTTGACAGAATGAGGTGTGGCTCGAAATTGGGAATCATGCCGAAAAATGTCAGCAGGCGCGGGACGCGGCACACGAGGAGCTTTTCAAACACGTCGGGCAAATCATCCGCGGTAGCGAGATCGCAAACCAATGGAAAACAGTTGCGTTCCGGGACAACCGCGCGGGCGGTGTGCTGCGCCACCAGCACCATCGCGGCGCTAACATCGCAAGGCGTATAGAAGACCTCGCGGCCGCCGGATTTCAACAACCGGAGCAGGCGCTCGTCTTTCTGGCCACCGCCGCAGCCCAACCCGATCACGTGGACGCGTTTGGCCCGGGTTAGCCGCGCTGCGGCTTCATAACTCCGGTCGTAAATGGCCGCGCAATCCTTGTCGGCGCGCGACGGCGAGAAGGCCTGATGCAGCACCAGCCACTTTTGGGTTTGTTTTACACTGTCATAATGAAACTTGTGATTCACCTGCCGGCGACGAAGCGATTCCAGCAGATCGCGCCGGGTCTTTTGCGGAAACTGGCTCGAGTGAATCGCCAGGTATAAGAAAGATGACATCGTTTTCTTTTCGCCGAATTTGTCAGAGACAATCGTCCATGGAAAGGCTCTCCCGATTTTTACGTACCAGTTTTCAATGGTAATTGGTAAAAGATCCGGGTAAAAATTACAGTACGTTGACTTGATAGAGAGCAACGAACATATTCAGTCAACTATGGACTTCGACATTTCGGATCTGCTGGAGCACTGGGATTACAAACCCGGGCAGGTTGTCGCGAGGAAGTTCAAAGGCAAGGACGGGAAGGAGAAAATTCAATTGCGTGTTGATCTGGGGCTGCTGCAAATGAATGCGGAAGGGCGTCCCGATGGCAAGCGGCCTTTCGGCCACGATTCGCTGTTCGATTATTACCAGTCCCGGCTCTACCGCCACCTCGCGGAGCATGACGGCAGCGACGAGGAATTCAAGCTGAAGGCGGAGGATTGCGCCAAGCTGCAGCTCGAAGCCCTGCAGTACCATCATCGTTACATCTGCCTGCTCCAGTTGGAGGACTACGCCAGCGTGGTGCGCGACGCCGAGCGCAATCTCGCCGTCTTCGACTTCGTCGCCAAACGCGCCGCGTCCGAAGAACTGGCCTGGTCGCTCCGTCAGTTTCAACCGCAACTCCTGATGATTCTGACGCGCGCCCGCACGATGCAGGCCATGGAAGCCGGTGATTACGCCGGAGCCATCACGCTGATCGAAGAGGGGCTGGAGCAAATCCGGGATTTTTACCGCGAACATTCCAAGACAGAGTTGCTGGAGCAAAGCGGCGAAATCCATTCCCTGGAGACCTGGCTCTCCGAAATGCGCGCCAACCGGCCCCTCTCCGCCCGCGAAAAACTGGAACAGGCGCTCAGCGATGCCGTCCAGCGCGAAGATTACGAAAAGGCGGCGCAAATGCGGGACGCGCTTCGAAACTTGAAATCAAACTCCTGATCTGAAAAGTCTGGCACGAATCGACCCGTGCCAGCCGATCTGATCTCAAAAGGCGGTTCGCTCGCAAGCAGTTGGTGTGATGGAGCAAAGGAGTGACGGCAAAAGCGGCGGATCCGCTTCGCCGCATCCCCTCATACTCCATTGCCCCGCGATTCCGGCACCTCACACCGCAATCGGAGCCCTGATGGCCGGGTGCGGATCGTACCCCGTCAGCTCGAAATCCTCAAACCGGAACTTGTGGATGTCTTTGACAGCCGGGTTGAGTCTCATCACGGGCAGAGGACGCGGCTGGCGCGTGAGCTGAAGTTTCGCCTGGTCGAGATGATTGGCGTAAAGATGCAGGTCCCCAAAAGTGTGCACGAAGGTGCCCGGCTTGAGGCCGCAAACCTGCGCGACCATCATGGTCAACAAGGCATATGACGCGATGTTGAACGGCACCCCCAAAAAGAGGTCCGCACTCCGCTGGTAAAGCTGGCAGCTCAGTTCCCCCTCGAGGACATAAAACTGGAACAGGGCGTGGCAGGGGGCCAAAGCCATTTGATCGAGTTCGCCGACATTCCACGCGCTGACAATGTGGCGGCGGCTGTCCGGGTTCCTCCTAATTTGATCGATCCCCTGGTCAATCTGATTGATGGAACGCCCGTCGGGCGCGCGCCAGTCGCACCATTGCGCGCCGTAGATGCGCCCCAGGCTGCCCTCTTTGTCCGCCCACTCATCCCAGATCGTCACTCCGTGCTCGTGCAGATACTTGATGTTCGTGTCTCCTCGCAAAAACCAGAGCAATTCGTAAATGATGGATTTGACGTGCAGCTTCTTCGTCGTCAGCAAAGGAAATCCCCGGGCCAGCGGAAACCGGACCTGCTCGCCGAATACCGAATAAGTGCCGGTGCCGGTGCGGTCGGCCTTAGGCCGCCCCTGCTCCAGAACGCGCCGAAGAAGTTCCAAATACTGTGTCATGTGATCCGCGACAAGTGTCTCGCAAAATCGTGCCGATTGGAAAGCATGAACCCTCTCCTGGCAAGGTAATCCTGCCGAGTTCTCCGAGGCTTCCGCCCTGAGTTTCATCATGCCTCCGGGACAACTCCAACGCCGTCTGGAACACGCGTTGGAGACGTGAACCAACGCGTGGCGGCGGTTGTCAAACCGCCGCTGATTCCAGGCTAAAGTTCACCGGGCGGCGGGGAATCGCCTGGGGAACGGGGAGGGGCCGAGCCCGGGGAAGTTCCATGCTTTCGCCGGAAAACGGCCTGCCGCAGCAAGTACTCCACCTGGCCGTTGACGCTGCGGAGTTCGTCCTGCGCCCAGGACTCCAACTCCGCCCAGAGGGCAGGATCGATTCGCAGCAGAAACGCTTTTCGCTCCGCCATGGGGCCAACTCAGGTGTAGAGGGTGCCCGCATTCACCACGGGGTGCACTTCGGATTCGCCGCAGAGCACCACCATGAGGTTGCTCACCATGGCCGCTTTGCGCTCGTCATCCAGTTGCACCACGCGTTTCTCCGCCAGACTTTTCAGCGCCATATCCACCATGCTGACGGCGCCCTGAACGATCTTCTGCCGCGCGTCGATGATCGCTTCGGCCTGCTGGCGGCGGAGCATCGCCTGGGCAATCTCCGGCGCATACGCCAAGTGTGTCAATCGGGCTTCCTCGACGGCGACGCCGGCCCGGACGAGGCGTTCCAGCAGCTCTTCCCGCAAGGCGCGCGACACCTCCTCCACGTTGCTGCGCAGTGTGATCTCGTTCTCCTCGCCGTGATCGTAAGCATAGCGGCTGGCCAGGTGGCGCAAGGCCGACTCGCTCTGCGTTTGCACGTACTGCTCGAAGTCATCTACATCGAAGACGGCCTGGGCGGTGTCATGGACGCGCCATATCACCACGGCGGCGATTTCGACGGGGTTGCCCCGCTTGTCGTTGACTTTGAGTTTTTCACCATTCAGTGTGCGGGCGCGCAAGGAAACCTTGTAGCGGGGAAGTTTTTTGGGACGGCCGGACGCGGACTCCGTCTGGACTTTCACTTTGCCCTGCTGCAACCCTGCTGAGCGCGCCGCCATCTGGCAGTTATTCGAATAGAATGGATTGCCCCAATGAAAGCCACTGTCGCGAACGGTGCCTTTGTAGGCGCCGAACAAAATCAGCACCCGGGCCTCATTAGGCTGCAGCGTGAAGAAGCCCACCGTCATGATGATGGCGACGATTTCCGTCAGAATTGAAAGAACGAACCACGGCCACAATGGATGGCCGATTGTGTTCACGCCGCTGACGATGGAGTAGATGAAGAGGGCAATGCTGCCCAACAATAGAACCACAACGAGAGGAAGCATCATCCAGCCGTTCTGAGTTCCGACTTCTCTTTCCTGATGTGTGTTGATGGAGTTCATAGTCATTTTCGAGATTCACTGGTTTAAAAGATATCTATATGATATCACTATGAAATCACGGATGTCAATATAAATGATAGGCTGTTAATCAAATACTTAGGCGTCACAGTGCGGATCCACTCGGCCCCACACAGCCGTAACCAAGGAGTTGAGAATCCCCCTCCCGGATTCGAAAAATGAATCTGCTAATTTCAAGAATGGACGCGAACTTCTTGAAAGAGGATGTGCTGTTCGCGTGAACCAGCGCAATTCGCGGATGACACGCTGTTGTCTCCCTCTCCTGTCAATTGTCAATCATCAACTCTCCACCGAACCGGGAGAGGGTACTTTTGTCAGGTTTTGGTCCCGGGCCAGTTGATCCAGAAAAACTGCCATCACACTTTTCAACTTCCGTTGGTCGCGCCGGAGCATCCAGACCGCCAAAGGCATCGTCAGGAGCAGCAGCCAAGACCACGGCCGCCACGAACTCATCAGCCCGATCACCAGGAGCTCGATGCCCAAGGCGGACCAGCAGGCAATTCTGGCCGCCAGCGACCAAGTCGTGTGGAGCCGGCACCGAATCATCTGCTGGTCCCGCGGGTGATCTTCGGCGACTGTGATTAGTTGCAGTTGACTCCATCGGCTCCCGTAAATCTCGAGGTCATATTCGCTCCAGCCGATGTCGGATCGTTTGGACCAGCCTTTCTGGTCCAGTCGCTGCGAGATCGCCGCCACAAACGCCAGCCTGTCCATCCGCTTGCCGGTCCAGTACTGAACTTCGTCGAGAGGCTGCGGACTGGCCCGCAGCGCCAGCGAGTCGAGCGATTGATGCGAGGCGAGCGGGGGGGGCCGCAAGGCGAGCCGCCTCTGGTAACGAGCTCCCCCGCGCACGATGGGCTGCAGAAGGAAAAGCAAAGCCACCAGCGGGCGGGACCAACATTTGATTTTGTTGTTGGGGAGTGCGGCTTGCGCCCCGGCGGCCGCACACACACCGAGGGGCAGCAGCAGACTCACAGCCGCCAGAGGAAACAATGGATGGAAAATCACGGACAGGATCCACAGAGGGCACATGACGAACAAATAATAACCCAGAGTGGTACAGAGCATGAGTATCGAGGCCGGCTCGGAGGCATAGAGCTTCTGAAAACCCGCGCTCCCGAACAGACCGTGATAAATAATGGGCGGCTGAAGCTCCAAGCCGAATTTGGATGCGCCGTAAATCCGTCCGCGCCAGATCCCGCCGCCGAAGGCATTGAAGTTTTCGGGATGCTTCTGCACGAGCAGCGCCTCCGCTTCACCGTAGCCTCGCTGCTGCTTGAGATATGCGCCCACGGTCGAGCGGCGATAATGCCAGACAAAGGCCGCCGGGCTGAACCCGATTTGATACCCGGACTGTTGCAGTCTCCAGCAAAGATCGACGTCATCGCCGGCCTTGCGAAAGACCGGGTCGAACCCGCCGACCTCGTGCAGCACCCATTTGTAAAATGCCATGTTGCAGCCGGGAATGTGCTCCGCCCTTCGGTCCGACAACATCACGTGCGCCGGACCACCGGGCGACACCATTACCGCAGAGGCGACGTAGGAATCGTCCGGCGGCAGGAAATTCGGTCCCCCAATGCCGACGAACTCGCTGTTCAACAGATCGCCGACCAGGTAGTAAAGCCAGTCTTCATCGGCCCGGCAGTCGGCATCGGTAAACGCAATAATCTCGCCCGCGGCCGCCGCGATGGCGGTGTTCCGCGCCGATGAGAGGCCAAGGTTTTTTTCGTGCCGCAGGTAAATGAACTTGCCGCCGCTGCCGCCTGAGTCTGTCTGGCGGGACGAAACTCCTGGCGAGCCCGGCTCGCCGGAGTCGGCTGGGGACAATGGCCCGCGCGCATCACCGCCACGGCGGGACCGGCACTCGCCCTCCCCGGATTGGTCCGTTTTCGCAGCAGGCTCGCCAGGAGTCCCGCCCCACCGCAACTGCTTCGCAATCTGCGGGGTCGTGTCGGTCGAGCCGTCATCCACCAGAATGACTTCGTAGTCGGGGTAATTCAGCCGCGTGAGGGAATCCAGACAAGTCGGGAGCGTCCGCTCCGCGTTGAAGCTGGCGACCACGACCGACACTTTGGGATAGCGTGCCAGCGCAAAGCCGGGCGCGGTGTGAAACATTTTTCGCACGGTGTCGAAGGATTGCTTGATGTGCCGTTCCTTCGTCACCAGGCCCATTTTCCAGTCTTCGATCAAGCGTCCGTCCCGAAACCACTCGTCGGTGTAGGCAAAGAGGATTGTGCCGGCCAATCCGCCGCGGAAGGCATCTTCAACCTGCCAGGCCAGCGTTTCACATTTTCGCGCTTCGCCTTCCCGGAGCGAATCGATGCCGAACTCGCCGAGCACGAGCGGCTTGAACTCGGCCATCATCTGCAGGCGCGCCAGGTAGTCTCGAAACGGCCGCTGCTGGTGCAAATAGACGTTGAAACAGACAAAATCCGGACTTTCCGGGCGCAGAAATTCCGTGGGCGGAAAATTCGTGAACGTGCAGAGGCACCCCGCGTCCGCCCGCTTGGCTTCAGCGATCAATTCATCCACGAAATCGGCGACCGTCTCCGAGCCGGCCCAGCGCACGATATCCGGGGGAATCTCATTAGCCACACTGTAGGCGAACACTGCCGGATGGCCGGCGCAGGCTGACACTGCGCTGCGGACGGCTTCGCGCGCCTCGGCACGCCGCGGTTCGGAGTCAAAGCAGAGGTGCTTGTTCCAGGGAATGTCCACCAGCACCTTGAGTTGAGACGCCTCCGCCAGGTCCAGAAACCAGCGGGGCGGCACGTGGTAGAGGCGCACGAGATTGGCTCCCAGCTCGTGGATTTGCTCCAGGTCCAGCTTCGTCTGCTCCGGTGAGGCGAACGGCAGGCCTTGCGCATCGGGCCCCAACGGCCCATAGGCGACGCCTTTTACGCAAAACTTCTTGTCGCCCAGCCGGAAAAACTTTCCATCCACAACGACCCGTGGGTGGGAAGGGACCGTGAATGCCATGCGCGTTAGACGGCTTTGACGCCGCTTTTAATCATTTGCGCCGGGATAACAGATGCCACGGCGCCAGGCAAGCGGTGTTGTCGGCTGGCAGTGGTACAGTTTGGTGGGGCGAGATTCGGCGAGCCGCGCGTTGATTGGAGGGCACTGCTCCGTCAATGCCCAAGAAATCAGGGAACCGACAATGCGCTTCCCTCCAACGCAATCACAGCTCGTAAGGACGCTCGCCCACCCACCGTTTGGCTAAACTGTGCCACTACCTGCCGGCTGAGGCGGCGGGAATCGGCCCGCCCTTCGCGCCTCTCACCAGAGGTTTTAGTTAGAAATCCACTTGAAGGCCGTGTCTTTGGCGCTACTTTGCCACCGGTATGCGATGGAACATTTTTGAATTCATTGCCGTGGCGGTGTGTCTGGCCGGTTGCATTACCAGCACACCAAAGCCGGCAGCCGTCCGGCGGACAGACACCTTGCGCGATTTTCAAAAGCGCGCCGCCGAATACAACTCTATCGTCAGCGTCCCTTCGTTCGAGACAACCACCAATGAACTCCGGCAGACGCTGGCAAACACGATCGTTGTTGGCAACGCCGCGCTGGATCGGATCGGCAAGCTGAGCCCTGCGGAAGTCACGTTCAATAATACGGTTCGCGCGCTGGACGATCTCGGCTTTCGACTCGGCCTGGTGGGCAACCGCCTTTCGCTCATCGAGCAGGCCAGCACCAACGCAGCCGTGCGCGATGTCGCCACCGGCACTCTCAAAGAACTGAGCCAATGGATGGTCGGCCTGGATTACCGCGAGGATGTTTACAAAGCGATCAAGGCTTATGCCGGCACCAAACCCAACCTTGCCGGGGAAGACGCAAAGCTCCTGTTTGAAACCATGCGGGATTATCGCCGCGCCGGGCTCGAGCTGCCCAAGGCCCAACGCGACGAAATCGAACGCCTGCGCAAAGAACTTGCCGGATTGGAAACGGATTTCGAAGACAACGTCACCAAAGCGCAACAACCCATCAAATTCACGAAGGCCGAGCTGGAGGGTGTGCCGGACGATTTTCTGCAGCAAATCAAAACGGGCGATGACAAATACACGGTCATGGCGAATATCACCTGGCATTACTTCACGGTGATGGAAAATGCCAAACGCGAGGACGTTCGTCAGAAGCTGCTGCTGGTCCGGGACAATCTGGCCCGCGAGAAAAACATCCCTTTGCTGGAGAAAATCGTGCCGTTGCGCGACGACATTGCGAGGAAACTTGGATACAAAACCTGGGCGGATTACGTGACGGAAGTGCGGATGGCCAAGACCGGGACTGCGGCGATTGAGTTTCTGGACAAACTGAAAACCGGTCTGGAACCCAAATACGACTCTGAACTGCAGGAATTTCGACAACTCAAGGTGAAGGAAACCGGCGACACGAACGCGGAAGTTCATGTCTGGGATTGGCGGTATTACGCGAACGAGTTGAAGAAGCAGCGATACGACGTGGATGCCGAGCAGTTGCGGGTTTATTTTCCGTACCAACGCGTGCTCGACGGCATGTTCACCATCTACCAGCGCATCTTCGGGCTGAAATTCGAGCCGGTCGAGCCGCCCTACAAATGGATCGGCGATCTGCAGCTTTACGCCGTGTCGGACGCGAAGACGGGAGAGCCGCTCGGCTTGTTCTACCTCGATATGTTCCCGCGCGAAGGCAAATACAACCACTTCGCCGAGTTCGGCCTCATCGACGGCAAGTTGTTGCCGGAGGGGAAATACCAGCGCCCGACCGTCGCGCTGATCTGCAATTTCCCGGCGCCCTCCCGAGACCATCCCTCACTCATGTCGCATAACGACGTCGTCACCATTTTCCACGAGTTCGGCCACGCCATGCACGCGATCTTGACCCGCGCAAAATACGCGCGCTTTTCGGGCACGAGCGTTCCGCGCGACTTTGTCGAGGCGCCGTCCCAAATGCTCGAAAACTGGGCCTGGGACAAACAGGTCCTGGACAGCTTCGCCGCGGATTACCGGGATCCTGAGAAAAAAATCCCCGCGGATGTCCTGGGGAGGCTGAAAGAGTCGCGGCTCGCGATCGCGGGCACGTTTTACCGGCGGCAGCTTTCGTTTGGCTTGATGGACCTGGCGCTGCACACCCGCATCCACGACGACAACGCCCGGGAAGTGCTCCCACTGTCCAACGAAGTGATGGGCGAGGTTTTCCTTCCCCGACCTCACGACACAGCGTTTGTGGCTTACTTCGGCCACATTATCGGATATGGCGCGGGTTATTACGGCTATGCCTGGGCCGACGCCATTGCCGCGGACATGGCCACGGTTTTTGAGAAATCACCGGACGGCTATTTCGACCCGGCGGCCGGCATGAGGTTGCGCAGGGAAATTTATGAGGTCGGTGACTCGCGCAACGTAAATATCTCCATCGATAAATTCCTCGGCCGCCCGCCGTCACTCGATCCGTTCCTGAAGAAGATCGGCATTGAGAAAGACCCGGCAGCGAAAAAAGCCGAGTGAAAACCCAGTCATGTTTCAAGTCGAAGCAGACCACTCAAAAAAGCTCCTGAAGATCAGCTTTTCGCACCATGTCGCGGTCGAAGAGGCAAAGAGCAGCGTGGAAAAGGCCAAGGCCCTGCTGGCGGACATGCAGCCCGGCTTTCGACTGCTGACGGACTTGAGCGGCCTGGAATCCATGGAAGTTGCCTGCGCCGCGCACATCAGGCGGACGATGGATTGGTGCAACAAGAAAGGCGTTGCCCAGGTCGTGCGGGTCATCCCCGATCCGCACAAAGACATTGGGCTGAACATCATGTCCCTGTTCCATTATCGGCACGGCATCCCGATTGTGACGTGCGAAAGCCTGGAAGAGGCGATGGCGGTTCTGGCGGTTGCCTAGATCAGTTGCTGGTGGCCGCGCTCGTCAGAACGCGGCCGATTTCGTCCGACACCCGCCTTCGGACGAACACGGCTCTCCATAACCTTGGCAGGGCCGCGCTACGCCGCGGCCCGGACGCGCGGCAGCACGTCCCTACCGTGTTCATGGACCGCAATGCGCCGCCAGCTTCGGGATTGCGGCCTTTCCACAAACCTCATTCCTGGAGGGAAATCCTGCCATGGCGAGATCGCTTCCCCATTTGATCAGGGCACCGACGGAGCGGTGCCCTCCAGGTGATGGTCCGTGAGCAGTTCGAAAAGGAACAGGAGGCTACCGAGCGTGCGAAAACACGACCGTCTTGAGCAGCCCGTAGATGCCCACGCTCAATGCCGCGAGCGAATCGCCGGCAATCAACCCGCCGCCGATGAGGGACATTGTGCTCATGTCTGCAGGCAAATCGCCCTCTTCGGGTCTTGCCGCACATGACCTGAGCTTCGCCTGCGCGGCTTCATACAAGGACGCGCCCACGCCGCCCGCAGTCCACCAAAGCACCGCGGGCAATTCCACAAACCCGCCGAAGCTCGAAGCATACGGGCTGGCGAGTATCACAGCGTCCAGCGTGAAGTCGATGGCGCGACCGGTGCGCGAGTTTTTCGCGAATGCTTTGTAGCGCGCACCGCGCTTGATGAGCTTGCGTGTGATTTCAATGAACAGGCCCAGCGCGATGCCAAGTTTCAACGCCTTCATGATGTGCGGCTTCGCTTCCGTGATGCCCCTGAGTGTCCCGGCGAACTTGAGCGTCATGGCGGATTGCCATTTATCAATGCCTGGCGCATCCGGATGGGCAAGTTGGTCGATCTTCAACGCCGGATAGGCACTCATGAAGACTTTGGCCAATGCCACGGCGAGCACCGCGCCCATCGTGATGCCGATGACCTGGTAACGGAATTGCACGACGCGATTTGTGCCCAGCCGCCAGCCGGTCGAGCGGTCTTGTTGCATGTCGCATCCTTCGCTGCAGGCGATCAGCAGAATCGAGGCGCACATCAGGCCGATCCCGGGATCTTTCAAACCCAGCGCCGCCAGGACGAACACGCTCACCACGAATGCGCTCGAAACCGGATTCCAGTCCGAGATACCCAGTGAAATGCCGTTGACCAGAACGAACAGGAAACAAAGCAACACCGCGATCACCAGAAAGAACCAGGGCTGGTGGAGCACCTGGTTGCCGACGATCACCGTGCCCGCGCCCCAAAACAGAATCCACAACACGAGATTCACCATGTTGACGCGTTTCCAGTCCTCCGGGGGTTTCGGTGGCTCAGCAGCCAGCCGGCGGTAGCGTTTGGCGGCCTGAATCAAAATCAGCAGGATGTCGAGGATGGCCGCACCCAGAATCGTGCCAAGGGAGATGAGGAAACCGATCCTGCGGAACGACTCCTTCTCCCCCAGCCAGCCAATGCTTCTGAGGTAGGGCGTTTGCCACCAGCCGATGAGGCCGACCACCAGCGCCGGAATGGCGATGCGCGCGCCTACAATCATGCCGGCACCAAAAGTGGAACTTGAGATATTGAACACACTTAAGCGTGCGATCGCGGATTGGGACAGTCCAAACCGCGCGAACCATGGAATATTCAGCGAGAACCAACCAACGGCATACCCGCCCAACATCCCGCCACCTAGTTTGCTGATTGAGCGCTTGAGCAAGTTCTTATCCGTCAGCGCGCGGAGGATGTTGGCCACGGCGAAGCCGGACGGAAACGTCAGTTGCATCCGGTCCACGAGGACCGGGGTGTAGAGCATACCCACGCCGACGCCGAACATGCCAATGCACATGTAGTAAAGGATCAACTGCCAGACCGGCGGTTCCGGCAAACCCAGCCAGACCATGGCCTGCATCAGCACGCCCATGCCGCACATGCCGGCCACGGAGGCCGCCATCGTCTGCATGTAATTGCCGCCGTGCTTGCCTTCCGGGCCGTAGGGCAGCGTGACCGTGCTGCCCAGGATGCCGGCGAGGACCTGTCCGCCGACGAAAAAGCCGATAGAAAAATTCATGAACGCCGAGGAAATGCCGCCGAGCGGACCCAGGACAAGCAGCGCCACGACCGCCAGCATCACGTGGTAAGCGGGAGAACCTATGCGTGGCAGAAACCGTTTCAGCCCGGACTCGGCAGCGGCAGCGGTGGTTTCAGGCGCAGATAACGGCATGAGCGGCGTTTTGCAGGAATGTATTGAATTCTCCTGACGGGGAAAACGAAAAAGGGGCTCCATCCATGAACCGCAAGGTAGGGCGGGCAGTCCTCTGCCCGCCGCGCTTCTCGCAGCACCAAGGTCCGCACGGAGTGCGTGCCCTACCCATTCGGGCGCTTCATGGCCCCGCTCTGCGTCCAGGATGGCGTCGATTCTTCGCAGGAATTCCGCGCTAGCCCGCACCGGGTTAATGTGAAATAGTCACCGGCGACTTATGGGCGCGCCAGAGTATCGCACGGTGCCGTTGAAGACGGACAAAATGCCTCCTGGCATTTTGTACATCGTCAGCAATGAGGCCGCCGAGCGCTTCAGTTTCTACGGCATGAACTCCATTCTCGTGGTGTTCATGACGACCTATCTGTGCGACGCCCACGGCAACTTGGCGCTGATGACGGACGCGAGGGCAAATGCCTGGTTTCATACGTTCGTGTCGGCTGTTTATGGGTTGTGTGTCCTTGGAGCCGTGTTGTCCGACGCCTTTATCGGCAAGTTTCGCACGATTATGTTGCTGTCGATTGTGTATTGCTTCGGCCACCTGGCCTTGGCAATGGACCACACGCGTCTTGGATTGTTCCTGGGGATGTTGCTCATTTCCATTGGTGCTGGCGGCATCAAACCGTGTGTTTCAGCCAACGTCGGCGACCAATTTGGAGTCGGTAATCAGCATTTGCTGGCGCGTGTGTTTTCTTGGTTCTACTTCTCAATCAATTTCGGTTCGGCATTTTCGACACTGCTGATTCCCTGGTTGCTCGAACCCTGCCACTCCAATCTGGCGCCGGGAGGCAGACCACCATCAACGTTTGACCGCTTTCTGGAACAAATCCACAGCCCAAGCGTAGCTTTTGGCGTCCCCGGCATATTCATGCTGATCGCGACGGGGATCTTCTGGCTCGGCAGGAAAAAGTTCGTCCACATCCAACCATCGCGGCAGCGGTTCGTCGCTGAGTTTTTTCACGTGGAAATGTTCAGAGCCGCTCGAGCCAAGCCGGGTGAAAATCTGATTCGTCGAACAATTTCGGCACTTAATGCGGAGACGCTGAAGATACTTGGAAACCTGCTCATCCCTGTCCCGTTCGTGGCCATATTCTGGGCATTATGGCAACAAAACTTTTCTTCATGGGTGGAACAGGCGAAGAGAATGGACTGCCACTTATTCGGCCACGAATGGCTGCCCGCCCAAATCCAAACGGCCAACCCGATATTCATTTTGGTGATGCTGCCGCTGTTCGCTTATGCCATCTACCCGGCGATAGACAAAGTGTTTCGCCTGACGCCGCTGCGCAAAATCGGGCTTGGATTTTGTCTTACGGCGTTTGCGTTCCTGATTGTCGGTTGGATCCAAGTTCGCATAGACGCTGCTCAATCGCCCAACATCATATGGCAAGTTCTTGCGTTCGTTGTGCTCACAGCTGCCGAGGTAATGGTTTCACCCACCCACTTGGAGTTTGCCTACACCCAGGCGCCGCGACGGCTCAAATCGCTTGTCATGTGCACCTATCTGCTCTCCGTCTCTATAGGCAACCAATTCACCGCGGTCGTGAATGCTCTCAAAGACAACGGTACGTTGAAATTGGAGGGTGCCAGCTATTTCTTCTTCTTCGCCACCTTGATGGTGGTGGCCGCCATCCTGTTCATGTTCGTCGCCGGCTTTTACCGTGGCAAGACATACGTTCAGGGCGAAGCGGAGCCTCGGCCGTCCTGAATTGCAGAGGACAGGGCTTCGTCACCGCTCTGCGGTCCAGGGCTCGGACTGAGCGGTGTGCGCTCCGGAAGATTGAAGGCTGCGTTCCGAGACAGTACTGCCTCAGTTTGAAGCAAGGAAAAGACCCGCACCGCCGTGGGTCGAGGGTCCAACTAGGTGGTCGATCCGGGCTTAATGTGGTTGATCTTCACCGGATGAGGCATTTCCAGGCTGTCTTTCAGATTAACGCTCACTAGCAGCCGACCCTTCGATCGGCTGGTTTCGGTCATGTGTGAACGAAGTTGGAGCAAAAACAGCGGAGATTGCCTGGCCCCCGGGTACCGGCGGCTCAGTTCGGCAAAAGCATGCATCTCCTGCAATAGCTTCAGTAGTTTAATTTTCGTTGCCATGCGCTCAATCCGGACGGTGCTGCCGCAGTTCACGTGCCACGCGGAATCACACGGCCCCGGGAATCAAGCACAACGGTGGATTCGACCCGTCCGCCGCCCATGGGCCGGGGAAATCCGGCTTGGCAGTTCCCAGGGCTTGTGATTAGCTTGCCGCGCCGAATGACACGACCGCGCGCTATCGTCCATCTTACGGTCCTTTTCCTGTCGGCATGTGTTTCTTTGAAGGCTCAGGAGGAAGGCTGGGACATCCAGGCGCTCACCCCCGACGGCGTCGCGTTTTACGATGCCCGGACTCATATTGCCACCGCCACCAACCGAGTGCTGGTAAAATACAAGGGCGCTGTGCTGACGGCGGATTCCATCACGGTGAACGAACAATCGGGCGAAACTGTCGCCGACGGCCACGTACGCATCCAACAGGAGGATCAAATCTGGACCGGCGAGCACATTCGTTACAATTTCGAAACCCATCAAATGGCGGCGGCACAGTTTCGCACCGGCCGGCCCCCGGTCTTCGCGGAAGGCCACGGCTTGCGCGGCGACCTCACCAACCACATCTACGAAGCCACCAACGCGTTTGTTACGATGGATGACATTTCCGATCCGCTCATTAAGGTTCGCGCGCACCACATCCGCATCGTTCCCGGCCAATACATCGAGGCCACTCAGGCAGTGCTGTACTTCGGGGACGTTCCCGTTTTTTACTTTCCATACTACTGGCGCGCCCTTGGCGAACGCGCGAACAACCTGAATGTTATTCCCGGCTATCGCAGTGTCTTTGGGCCATTTTTGCTCTCGGATTACACCTGGTTTCTGAACGATGAGATCGACGGCGCCGTGCATCTCGATTACCGTCAAAAACGCGGGGTGGGCACCGGGCCCGATTTCAATTTCCACCTCGGGCGTTGGGGCGAGGGAACGTTCCGGTACTACTACGCGCGCGATGAAGATGCCGGCACCAATATCGCCGGCGCACCAATTCCGGAGAATCGTCAACGCGTCTCCCTTTCGTATCAGGCAAATCCGTTCACGAACCTGAACGTGAAGTCGCTGGTGCACTACCAAAGCGACAGCGACATCATCAAGAACTTTTTTCAAGGGGAGTACCAGCGGGACCCGCAGCCGGCCACCTTCACGGAGGCAACCAAACTCTGGCAGAATTTCAGCCTGGATGTGCTGGCGCAGCCGCGCGTGAACAGTTTTTTCGAAACCGTGGAGCGGTTGCCTGAAGTACGGCTCACCGGTTTTCGCCAGCAAGTCGGGGCGATGCCGTTGTATTACGAAAGTGAAAGCACTGTGGGGGATTACCGGCGCCTGTTCGCGGGGACCAACAGCCCCTTTGCCTCCTCGACCAGCAACAATCTCTTTCACCCCGCCCCGGGCATCCCGCCGGACTTTTCGGCGGCGCGCGCCGACACCTATCATCAAATTACCTTGCCGCAAACCCTCTTTGGCTGGCTCAACATCATGCCTCGAGCCGGCGGCCGGCTGACCTATTACAGCGCCCCGGACGTCGAAGGATCAGGCACGACTTTCCGAACAAACTCGGGCACGTACCGGGGTATCTTCAACACCGGCGCGGAAGTTTCATTCAAGGCTTCGCGGCTCTGGCCGGGCGTGGAGAGCCGGGCGCTTGACCTGGACGGGCTGCGCCACATCATCCAGCCTTCGATCAATTATGTGTATGTGCCCAGACCGAACTACACGCCCAACGAACTGCCTCAGTTCGACAACGAATTGCCCAGCCTGGAGCCGCTGCCGATCGAGTTTCCGGAATACAATTCCATCGATTCCATCGACAGCCAGAACGTCCTCCGTTTCGGCCTGGGGAACAAACTGCAGACCAAACGCCAGGGGCAGGTGGTCGATGTTCTGCACTGGGAACTGCTGACCGATTGGCGTTTGCAGCCACAGGCCGGTCAGGAGACGTTTGCCGATCTGTACTCCGACCTGACTTTAAGGCCGCACTCCTGGATCACCGTCCGGTCCCAGACTCGCTTCGACATCAACCGCGAACAATGGCGCCTGGCGCTGCATACCGTGACCTTCCAGCCGAATGATATCTGGAGCTGGACCGTCGGGCACTTCTATTTGCGCGACGATTTCAGCAGCTCGCCGACGGCGCTCGGGCAGGGAAATAATCTGATCACGAGCACCTTGTTTTACCGTTTGAATGAAAACTGGGGCCTGCGCGCCTCACACCATTTCGACGCGCGCAGCGGCCGGATGGAGCAACAATTCTACACGATTTACCGGGACATGCGCAGTTGGACGGCGGCGCTGACGGCCGGAGTGCTGGATAACGGGACCGGCCCGAAAGATTTCACGATCGCCTTCACTTTCTCGATCAAGGCAAGGCCGCAATTCGGGTTGGGCGCCGATACCGTGCGGCCCTATTCCCTGCTCGGGGCCGACTAGGCTCGTAACATTGGCTCTGCGGCCTCCTTTGCCTTTCGGCGTTCCGTCCTCGTCGGACTTATGAAATTGAGGACGTCACAGACGTAATCCGCGGTGCCGGACTGCGCCAGGAATGTCTCCGGCAAGCTATCTCGTTTCAACGGATCGCGAAGCCAGACGAAGCAACAAAGTGCCCGGAGCAGGATTCGAGCTGCGGGATTGGCAATGCCTCGGAATTCATAGTCGCTCCTCCGCGCCTGTTCCGCCGACGATGCATAATGAACGTCGCCAAACCCCGGTACCCGAGGCCACTGCCATCCGCGAAAACCCGCCTTCGGCATCCGTATTTCTCACGCTTGACGCCGGCGCCGGCCCTGATACCCTTGCGCCGTGAATTCTTGCAGTCGGCACCTTGTCAGTTTCCCCGGCGGATTTTATTTTTGGCCGGCAGATTGGCACTTGCGGCTGCGCTAACCCGAAAAAAAAGCCCAACTCGCCGCAGGTAGCCACCTGCGGCTTTTTTGTTGTCTGGCCGCGGTGGGATCCGGTCAACCATTGGTGAACTATGATCATCGTCCTCAAACCTGGCATCTCGAAACGGCAGGAAACCACCGTGCTGAAGGAGATCCGCGATCTGGGATACCGGCCGCATGTGATGCGGGGCGTTGCCCGCACGGTCATCGGGGCGATTGGCGACGAACTGACGCATCAATCGCTCGAAGCTCTGGCCACTCATTTTCCGCACCTCGTCGAGAGCGTCATGCCGGTGCAGAAGAGATACAAACTCGTCAGCCGCGAGGCGCATCCAGCCGATTCGACAATCCCCGTGCGCCAACACGTCATTGGCGGACACAAATTCCACGTCATGGCCGGGCCCTGCTCGGTCGAGGACGAAAGGCAACTCCTCAGAACGGCCGAGGCCGTCAAGAGCGCGGGGGCGACCATTTTGCGCGGCGGGGCATTCAAGCCGCGCACTTCACCGTATGAATTCCAGGGGCTGGGGGAGAAAGGATTAAAGCTCCTGGCCAAGGCCCGCCGGGCAACCGGGCTGGCCATCATCACCGAACTGCTGTCCGAGGCGCATGCCGAAATTGTCGCCGAATACGCCGACATCCTTCAGATTGGCGCCCGAAACTCACAGAATTTTCAACTGCTCATCGCCGCGGCCAAAACGGGAAAACCCATTCTGCTCAAGCGCGGACTTTCCATGAGAATAGAGGAGTGGCTGCTGGCCGGTGAATACATTTTAGCCCACGAGAACAGCAACTTGATGTTCTGCGAACGCGGCATTCGCACGTTTGAAACCTATACCCGCAACACCCTCGACTTGTCCACGATCCCCATCATCAAGAGGGAATCGCATTGCCCCATTGTCATCGATCCGAGTCAGGGAGCAGGACGGGCTGATCTGGTGGCAGCCATGTGCAAAGGGGCCGTGGCCATGGGTGCCGACGCCCTCCTGATCGAAGTGCATCCCAACCCGGCGGAGGCCTGGAGCGACGGCCCGCAGCAAATCTCACTGGACGTGTTCGCCCAACTGATGAACGAACTCCACCCGCTCATCGTGGCATCGGGCCGGGAGTGATCCAGGCTGGAGGTCTTGTCTCTCATTCAATGGCGGATCCGTCGCTCGGGAGCAGCTTCGGCTAACCGCTGCAAGACGGTGTGGGAGGGAAAGCAGTTTGACTCAGGACAAATGTCCCCGCCGAGGATGCAGGTGCTCGTTCGCACTACGTGGATTCCAACAGACACACTACAAGCTCACCACACCCCCGGCAGGAGAGCACCCGAAAACAGAACAAAAATCGGTCGATTTCAGTGCGTGCAGTTCAGGGTCACACAAGCTTTGGCTCAGGCACCGCGTAAGGAACCTTTTCCTGAGCCGCACCTTCCTCCTGGCCGAAGTGGAATCCCGTTTCATCTTCGTACCCGGACGGTGCTCTGGCCGTAACCATAAGCCCAATACCCAAACTCGCTGCAATGATACCGAAAACTGCTAATGCCGCGATCATCAGCCGGTTTCGCAGCAACCTAAGTGCCAGAGCGAAAACCTGATAACCGAAGTAAACCGATTGAACCTCATGTCCACTTTTCATCTAATTGTGTCTCGATTCGAGACAATATGGGTAATCAGAGAGTCCCGAGCCTCCTATTCCGAACACGGTTGCATACTCACAAAGGCCCTGGCCGAGCACCGCTCGCAAAAGCCGAAGTGGATTAGAGATCGATGATCGAGAACGTACAAGTTGCGTGGATTTCAAACCTTGGAACGTCCCGCAGCCATCCTCAGCTCTCTGTCACCTGACCGACGATCCCGGCCCCGCCGTTTCAGGGACTGAAAAATCTCTGAATCTCGCTGATGATCTCCACAAACCGATCAATTTCGTCCGTGGTGTTGTAGAAATAGAAGCTCGCGCGCGAGGTCGATTCGACTCCAAGTTTGTGCATGAGCGGTTGCGTGCAGTGGTGACCTCCCCGCAAGGCAATGCCGCGTTGGTTGGCCAGCTCCACTACGTCGTGCGCGTGGACATTTCGCAAAAGAAAACTCACGATGCCCGCGCGACCCACGTGCGGGCCGAACAGCCGGAGGCCCTTCAGTTCGGCGAGCCTGGCATAAGCATACGCGCCAAGCTCCATGTCATGGTGGGCAATATTCTGCCGGCCAATGCCGTCGAGGTAATCCATGGCGGCGGCCAGCCCGATGGCACCTGCGATGTCGGGCGTGCCTGCTTCAAAGCGATGGGGCGGATGTTTCCAGGTGCTCTGATGGTACTCGACGTTCAGGATCATTTCCCCGCCGCCCTGGTAAGGCGGCATCTGCTCCAGAACCTCCCGCCGCCCGTAGAGCACTCCGATTCCGGTCGGGCCGCACATTTTGTGACCGGAGAAGGCGAGGAAATCGCAGCCGGTAGCCTGCGCGTCCAGCGGCTGGTGGCCGGCGCTTTGCGCCGCATCCACGAGCGTGGCGATCCCGAGCTTGCGCGCGCGGGCACAAAGCTCAGCTACGGGATTGATCGTGCCCAGCGAGTTGGAAATGTGCGCCATCGCCAGCAGCTTCACCTCGGGGGTCAGGAAATCGTCCAGCCGGCTCATATCGAGCAGCCCGAGGTCGCCAGTGATGGGAAGAAACGCCAGCCTGGCTCCCGTGCGCTCGGCCAAAAGCTGCCACGGCACGAGGTTGCTGTGATGTTCCATTTCCGTGAGGAGAATCACGTCGCCGGCTTTCACATGCCGACTGCCCCAGGCGGCCGCGACGAGGTTGATGGATTCGGTCGTTCCGCGCGTGAAAATGATTTCATCGGCGCTCCGGGCGTTAAGGAACTTCGCCGCGCTGGCCCGGGCCGCTTCGAAGCCCGCCGTGGCGCGGTTGCTCAATTCGTGAATGCCGCGGTGAACGTTGGCGTTGTCCCGCTCGTAATAACGCTTCAACGCGTCAATGACCGCGCGCGGCTTTTGCGTGGTGGCGGCGTTGTCGAAGTAGATCAAAGGATGACCCTTGACCTCCTGGTCGAGAATTGGAAAGTCGGCCCGTAGCGCGGCCCAGTCCGCTTTCTTGGCGGAGGACCCGGTGGTGAGCGATGCCGTCGTCATGCGCTGGCGTCAATTCAGACCAGGCCCAACTGCAGCTTCGCCGCCTCGGTCAACATGCCTTGGTTCCAAGGCGGGTCCCAAACCAGTTCCACGCTGACATCATCCACGGCCTCGAGGCCGAGCAGTTTATTCTGCACGTCCTGTTGCAGCATCGGCCCCATGCCGCAGCCGGGCGCCGTCAAAGTCATCTTGACGTTCACCCTGTAACTGTTCTCGCCTATGAGCTCGATGTGACAATCATAAATGAGCCCGAGGTCAACGATGTTCACCGGGATTTCCGGGTCGTAACAGGTCCGCAACTGGCTCCAGATTTCTTTTTCCACCTGCTCCAGGGTCACGGGGCCGGCAGCGCCGGCATTTTCTTTCTCGCTCACCTCCAGCCCCAGCGCGTCAGCGTCTTTGCCTTCAATGAGGAACATGTTTCCGTTCACAACCACCGTGTAGCTGCCGCCAAGCGATTGCGTCAGATACGCCGGTTCGCCTTTTTGCAGCGTGACTTTCGTCCCCACAGGGATTACGGACGCCTCGACATCCCGAGCCAGAATGACTTGATGATTGGTGTCATGCATAAGAACAATTCAAAACATAGCTGATCCTGCCCGATCTGTCGCGCCAGTTTCAGCTTTCCCTCGCCGGATGGGAGCGGGGCGGTGGAAAAGCCCGTTTTGAAACTGGCAGAGTTGCGCGCATTGTAAAGCGGCGGTACGGACCATCGTCCGCCTACATATCTTCGGTCTCTGTCGAGACGGGCGCACTCCCGCCCTTCAAGGCAGCCAGGAGCGCGTGCCAGGGCAGAATTGCGCATTTGACCCGCGCCGGATATTTGTGCACGCCGGCAAACACCGCCAGTTTGCCAACTTCGTCCCCGACCTTCCCGCTCGTCACCATCTCGTGAACCAGAGCAAATGTTTTTTCCACCTCCGCCCGGGTTTTGCCTTTGACGCTTTCCGTGAGCAGCGAAGCGGAAGCTTTGGAGATGCAGCACCCCGACCCGACGAAACCGGCGTCTTGGATCTTGTCGCCGTCCATCACCAGGTAGAGTTTCAACTGATCGCCGCACAGCGGATTGTGACCCTGCGCAGAGCAGGTCGCCGCCGGAATCTCATGGAAGTTCCGCGGGTGCTTGCAGTGGTCCAAAATGACCTGCTGATAAAGATCGCTCAGGTTGTCGAACATTTCTTTCCGGTGGCGGCCGACGCCCGTCGGCATCTGCATCCAGCCTCATTCTGACGAATGCGGCCACGAAATCACTTCTTTTCCGTCAGGTGCGGATTGGCTTCCAGCCTGTCCCAGACAATTTTGTCCAATTCCTCGCGCGCCGGTTCCCAACGGACCCGTTCGATGATCTCTCCGGCAAACGCGTGAACCAGCATTCGCCGGGCGGTATCCGTGTCGAGGCCGCGCGAGCGCAGATAAAAAACTGCTTCCTCGTTTAACTGACCGACCGTTGCCCCGTGGGTGCATTTCACATCGTCCGCGTAAATTTCCAGTTGCGGCTTCGTGTTTACGGTCGCGTCGTCCGAAAGCAGCAGGTTCCTGTTGGTCTGCTTCGCGTCGGTTTTCTGCGCGATCTGGTGGACATAAATCCGGCCGTGAAAAACACCTTTCGATCTGTCGTCCAAAATGCCGTTGAAATACTCGTGGCTGGCGCACTGCGGTTCGGCGTGCTCGACAATCATATGGTGGTCGGCGAGTTGATCGTCTTTCGTAAGATACAGCCCGTTCAAAATGCATTCCAGACCTTCGCCGGCCAGCCGGGCCCGGATGTTGTTCCGGGAAAGGCGCGCGCCCAGTGCAAACGAATGCACGTTCACGTTGCTGGCCCGGCCAAACTGCCCCTGGATGGTGGCCACATGAAACGAGTCCACGCCTTCGTCCTGAAACTTCAGAAACTCAACGCCGGCGTTGTCCTCGGCCACCAGTTCGGTGACCGCGTTGGTCAGACAAGCAGCCTTGCCGGCGCTCACGTAGGTTTCAATGACGGTCACCTGGCTGTCCGCTTCCGCAATAACGAGGTTGCGCGGATGAATTGCCGCCCCCGCCTGACTGCACGAGGAAACGAAAAGGAGTTGAATCGGGGCAGGAACACTGACTCCCCGAGGCACGTAGATCAACGCGCCATCCAGAAAGCAAGCCTGGTTCAGTGCCGCGAAGGCGTTGCCCTGCGTCCCGGCATAACGGCCCAGATATTTCTCCAGAAAATCCGAGTCGGCGGTCAATGCGGTGACGAGATTTAGCGCCTTAACTCCGGCGGGCAACCGCCCCGGAGAGGAAAATCTCGCAGAGTAATGCCCATCCACAAAAACGAGCCGGCTGCCCGCGAGCTCTTTGAACGGCGCGCCAGCCAGAGTCTCGGACGCCTCGCTCCCGACGGGCGGTTGGAAAACCGGTTTGAGGCGCAGTCGGGCGATGGGCGCCACGTTGGTGAAGCGCCAGTCCTCCTGCTGCAGTGTCGGGAAACCCTGCTGCTTGAAGCTGGTAATCCCGGCCTGGCGGAGCGGGCGCAGCCACGCCGGCTGTGGCGCCTGCCCTTCGAACCGTTCAAAGGCGTCCAGATACGAATCCGTTTCCTTCATAATCCCATGGTTCAGTGAGCGGAGCCGCAAATCTGCTCCGCATTGGGTTCGGTCCCAAATGAGTCACTCAGTTTTCCATGCAAGAGCGGTTAACGCAAGTCCAAGGCCGGTGGGGTAGTAGTACAGCGTGGTGGGGCGAGCGTCCTCGCGAGCTGTGATGGCGTTGGAGGGAAGCGCTTTGTCGCTTCCCTGATTTCTTGGGCACTGACGGAGCAGTGCCCTCCAATCAACGCGCGGCTCGCCGGGGCTTCGCCGCGCCGAAGCGGCTTCGTCCGCGCAGGCGGGAGTCTCGCCCCACCAAACTGTACCACTACCGCCGGTGGCAGTGTCCGGAGGCGCCCCAGGATCACGCACGCCATCCGCGCAGCCACCCGAATCTCAACAGCCCTGGCCCGGATGCGGCTTCTCGCCGTAATGAATGCTCATCACGCCGCCCAGCAGGTTGAAGATCCGCACGTTGCTCAAGCCGAGCGCGCGCATTTTGGCCGCCACGCCCGGTTGAGCCGCGTAATGCCTCAGCGATTCGAAGATGTAACCATACGCCTCGGAGTCTCCGCAGATTATCCGGCCCAACACCGGCACAACAAATCGCAGATAACCAAAACAGATACCGCGCCAAAGTGCATCGTCCGGTTTGCCGAAATCCAGCACCAGCAGTCGCCCGCCGGGCTTGGCCACCCGCTGCATTTCGCGCAATCCGGTTTCCCAGTCGGCCAGGTTGCGCAGGCCGTATCCGACGGTGACAATCTCAAACGTGCTTTCGGGAAATGGGATTTGCTGCGCGTCCCCTTTCACGAACTGTGGATTGGGGGGCTTGTCAGCGCGGGCTGTTGTCGCCCGGCTCCCGGCATCCGACCGGCGTCCTCTGGCCTCTGCCACGGCCAGCATGGGTTCGCTGAAATCCAGGCCTACGACCGACACGCCGCACCGGGCTAGAGCCAGGGCAAGGTCGCCCGTGCCGCAGCACACGTCGAGCGCCCGCTCGCCGGGCCGCGCTCCGGCCAACCGCACGAGCCGCCGCTTCCAAAGCCGATGCAGCCCGAAGCTCTGGACGTCATTCATGAGATCGTACCGCCGGGCGATGGTGGTGAAAAGGTCGTTCACCTTTGCTGCTCGCGGTTCGCCGGAGTTGTAGAACTTGTTCGCCATCGTTCAGGCACGCCCATCCCAGATTGGGCCATCCGCGGTTTTGAAGCGACTCAATTTGGTACACTCGTTTTGCCTGCCCGGACGTGCGCTCAGAATCAGGTCGCGGCGCAGCATCACTGGCTTGAATTCTGCTGAAAAGTGCGGGTGTCTGGTCATGAGTGTCGACTGAGATAAACTATGGAACAAAAGAAATCTCTGATTCTGATAGTCGATGACAATGAAGTGATACTGAAGACGTTGTCGCTCAAATTGAAGGCGAACAATTACAACGTTGTCACCGCCATCGATGGCTCGCAGGCACTCGCCGTCGTCCGAAAACAAAAACCAGACTTGATTCTGCTCGACATCAGTTTTCCGCCGGATGTCGCGAGTGGCGGAGGCGTTCCGTGGGACGGATTCCGGATACTTGAGTGGTTCCACAGGCTCGAAGAAGCAAAGAACATCCCGATTTTCATCATTACCAGTGGCGAGGCGGCCAAATACAGGGAGCGCGCGATCGCGGCGGGCGCCAGCGCCTTTTTCAACAAGCCGATCAACAACGCTGAGTTGCTGGCCATCATAGAGCAGATTTTAAGCGCGCAAAAAAAGGAAACCTTCGCGCAGACCTGAGCTGGTTCCACGAGCGGTTCCATCAGGATCGGAGCACCCTCTGCCTTCTCCTTGCCGTTCTTCTTCTCCGACCCCTTTCATCATTCGTGCGCCGGCGTGGACTGGCGAAAATGAACTGCCACGCGCCCGCTTCCGGGATCAGGCGGAGAATCGCCCGAGGCGAGGGAATCGTTTTGCAATCCCTGCAGGGGGCAGTTCCGAGCCGCGCTCCGCCGGACTGACCCCAGCCCGCGAAAGGTCGCATCCGGACACTGCCACGGTAGCGGCAGCGATCTTGGCCGCTGTGGAGCCGGGCTTCCAGCCTGGTGGATAGGAGTGCTGTTCTGTTGTCCTCAGGCTGGATTTGATGTGAGTCTGCTTTCGCTCCCGGCGGCTGGAAGCCGCCCTTTGCGTCAGGCAGGATGCCCGACGCTACGAAGCGAGGGTAGTGCGCTCCCTGCGAAAACCCCACGAAAACAGGGCTTGCAATTGAGCGGGATTCCCTTACTTTTTGCGAGCCTGCGAAGAAGCGAGCGTAGCTCAGTCTGGTAGAGCGTCACCTTGCCAAGGTGAATGTCGAGGGTTCGAATCCCTTCGCTCGCTCCATCTTCTTTGCCAACGACTTACAAAACGGAGCGCCAAAGTTACAACTCGTTCGCCCGTGTTTGACGTTGTTATTCGTGTTTGACAAGCCCGGCAAA
>Ga0326727_10001692_pt1 | contig 79650 bp, 52 predicted proteins | sample MB2enrmetagenome_FD_207643 | JGI IMG/M metagenome (GOLD analysis project Ga0326727, IMG submission 207643) | Lab enriched peat soil microbial communities from McLean, Ithaca, NY, United States - MB29MY | ecosystem: Environmental > Terrestrial > Soil > Wetlands > Peat | place: USA: New York... | reverse complement strand
AAGCTGCTCGCGCGCCGACGGCGAGAGTTGATTGAACATGTAGCAGGCGGCGTCGGTGAAGGCGCCGCCAAAGCCCAAGATCGCTTGATACTTCTTGCTGGGGTCTAACCGAATCTGGCCGGCTCGCGAGGCCGCCGGAGCAGCGCCCCAAGAGAGCTGAGGTGCAGCGGCAAAGCGATCTTTGCCCGAAGTAACCCAAACGGAGATTTCCGTGCCCTCTCTCGGGGCCTTGCCTCCCTCCCCGACCAAGCGTGCTACTTTGCCGGCCGATTCCTTCGGATCCATTGTCGCCACCACCCCCAGCGCTGAAATTCCGAGAAACTCCCGTCGCGATCTTTGCCCTCTCATGGTCACCTCCTTGAGTCGCGCCATTATAATCCTTGTGGTCAACACCTCACCACTCGCCCGCCTTCCGAAGGACGCGGCCAAAACAAAACGGCTCCAACTGAGCCTGTTGGGAGTATAATGACGCGGGTGGCAGGAACCGACGCGGAAGTCCCCACGCAACTTTGTACTGTGTTCGCCCTTCATGCAGATGTTATTCCAGACGCCAAGCCGTTGCGCCCGAGGTCTCGCACGGAACCGTACCGCTTTCATCTTACTCATGCTGGGCGCAATCGTCACGGGCGTGTTAACGCGCAGTCAGGTCGCGGCCACTCAACCGAAAAACGGCGCAGCAAGCTCGACGATGCTCCTCGCCTCAATCACCATCGACTATCCCCTGGAAGACTCGGTTTTCCCTCCTGAAATCACCCCGCCGACCTTCATTTGGCGCGACGCCGCGAGAAGTGCGACGCGTTGGCAAATCGACATCTCCTTCGCCGACGGCTCAGCCCGCCTGCGCACGGAATCCGCCGGCGACCCGCTGCCGATCGGCGAGATTGACCAGCGTTGCGTCTCAGTCACGAATCAACTGCCGAGTTTCACACCCGAGCAGGCTGCGGAGCACACCTGGATTCCCGCGGCCCAGATCTGGGAAGCGATTAAGCGGCACTCATCGGCAGGCCCCGCGGTCGTGACCGTCAGCGGCTTCAGCGCGCAAGACGCCAAACATGCCATCTCCAGCGGCCGCATTACGATCTCCACCTCGAGAGATCCCGTCGGTGCGCCCATTTTCTATCGCGACGTGCCCTTGATGCCTTCCGAAACTGAAAAGGGAATCATCAAACCCCTGGCTCCAAGCGCCACTCGGCTGATCCAATGGCGGCTGCGCGACATCGGAAAAACCGAGAGCCGTGTGGTTCTGAAGGACATGGTCACCTGCGCCAATTGCCACTCCTTTTCGCGCGATGGCAAGACGATGGGGATGGACATGGATGGCCCCGCCAACGACAAGGGGCTCTACGCGATTGTCCCCGTTCAGCCGCAGATGACCATCAATGCCAGCGATATGGTCAACTGGAACCCTTCCCAGGACCCGAAGGTGAGCCTGAACCGTGTCGGGTTCATGTCGCAGGTTTCACCAGATGGGAAATATGTGGTGACAACGGTCAATACCTCCGACCGCTCGCCTCAGAACAACTATTACGTTGTCAATTTCAAAGACTATCGCTTTCTGCAAGTGTTCTATCCCACGCGCGGGATTCTCGCCTGGTACAGCCGCGAGACCGGCCGGCGGGAACCTTTGCCGGGCGCGGATGATCCTGACTTCGTGCAAACTGACGGCGTCTGGAGCCCGGATGGCAGCTATCTGGTGTTTGCACGGGCCAAGGCGAAGGAGCCTTATCCTCCCGACGGCAAAATGGCGGCCTACGCCAACGATCCGATCGAGGTGCAAATTCAGTATGACCTCTATCGCGTTCCCTTTAATGGGGGGCGAGGGGGAAAGGCCGAGGCCGTTGCGGGCGCTTCTGACAACGGAATGAGCAACACGTTTCCGAAAGTTTCGCCGGATGGGCGCTGGATCGTGTTCGTGAAGTGCCGCAACGCCCAACTCATGCGTCCCGATAGCCAGCTTTGGATCGTGCCGGCGGGTGGCGGGCAAGCGCGGCGTATGCGCTGCAACACGCCGCTCATGAATTCCTGGCATAGTTTTTCGCCTAACAGCCGGTGGCTGGTGTTTTCCTCGAAAGCGCGCTCGCCCTACACGCAGATGTATCTCACCCACATCGACGAGCAGGGCAACGACAGTCCCGCCATTTTGATTGAAAACGCGACCGCCGCAAATCGTGCCGTGAATCTTCCCGAATTCGTGAACATTCCGCAAGACGGCATCATGGCTATCGCTACGCCCGCTGTCGAGATGTACAAGAAATTCGATCACGCGACGGAGATGGGCGACAAAGGTCAATTTGAGGCTGCCATTGCCGAGTGGAAAGAACTTCTGTCGACAAACCCCGATGACTCCCGCATTCACAACAACCTGGCGACGGCCCTAACCCGCACCGGCCGATACACGGAGGCTATCCCGGAATTTGAAAAGGCCCTGGAACTGAACCCCCAGTATCACACGATTTACAACAATCTCGGCCGCACCCTGCTGGCGGTAGGAAGGTCGGACGAGGCGATGGTCACTTTCCAGAAAGGCTTGCAGTATTACCCCGAATCCCCGGACCTTCACGACCATATGGGCCTCGCCCTAGCCAGCAAAGGGCGTTTCAATGAAGCCATGGAGCAGTTCAACAAAGCATTGGAGATCGATCCCAACTATGCTGACGCTCACCGCAACCTGGGCCGAGCCCTGGCGATGACCGGCCACCTTGACCAAGCCGTACCTCACTTTGAAAGAGCCCTCGAGATCAATCCGGAGTTCGCAGAAGCCCAAAGCGAGTTCGGCCGCCTCCTGGCCGTGGAAGGGCAATACGACCAGGCTATCCCTCATTTGAAGAAGGCGGTAGCCATTAAACCCGACTTGGTGGACGCCCACTATTATCTTGGGGCCTCGCTGTATTTTTCCTCGGGCCGCACGCAGGAAGCACTTGCTCATTGGCGCGAAGCGCTACGAGTTGATCCGAATTTCGTGCCCGCCATGAACGACGCCGCCCACGCGCTGGCGGCCAGTCCCAACGCTTCGGATCGTAATGGCGCGGAGGCGGTGAGACTCGCCGAGCGGGCGGTGCAACTTTCGGGCGCCCGCAACCCCGTCTACCTCGATACTCTGGCGGCCGCCTACGCCGAGGTTGGAAAATTTCCGGACGCCGTCGCAGCCGAGCATAAGGCGCTCGACTTGGCTGCTCAGCAGCATCACGGCCAGCTTGAGGAAGGCTTGAAGGCCAGGATCAAGCTGTATGAGTCGCAGCAGCCGTATCGCGACTCGATGGAAGGTAGCCAATAACCTTACGGGGGTTCACCGCAGAGGCGTGGAGACGCAGAGTCGCAGAACAAAGTACTGGTTAGACTGTTGCTTCCTACTTTGGCAGTTAATCTCGCTATCGAAACAGGCTATCCTTCTTCTTGAATCTCGAATTTTGAATTTGGATTGCGGCCGAAGGCCGCACTAAACCTCAGCGTCTCTGCGGTTCAATCTGCCTAAGGCGTAGGGCTTTGGACGGTGAACAGCAGATCACGCGCCGGGAAAGGCGGGCTCTGGTCGGCGGTAGGATTTTCCTGCTTGATGCGAACGATTTCCTTCAGCGCTTCGGCGGATTTTTCTCTTTCCCCCATAGCCCTGTAGACTCCTGCCAGGGTTTCATGCGCTTCGATCATTTCGGGCCAGAGCCGTAAGGCCGCGTTCAGGTGCTCAAGCGCCTCCGGATAGGCCTTCTGCCGGTAGGCGATCCGCCCGGCGAGTGACTGGATAAAAGGATCCTGAGGATTGAGCTGCAGCGCCTTGTTAATGGTTTGCTTTGCTGCGTCGACATCGTCCGGACGGGCGTGCGAGATGGCCGACGCCAGATAGTAGTAGACATTGGCGTCCCGAGCGCCCAGTGAAATTGCAGTTTGCAGCAGTTCGACGGCCTGCTGGGAGCGGGTGCGCGTTTCGAGCGAGATCCCTTGGATTTCGTAGGGCAGGCTCCACTCCGGCCACCGTGATTCAATTTTCGTCAGCACCTTCACCCCGTCTTCATATTGCTGCACCATCCCGTAGGTCATGGCCAGCATCAATTGCAACACCGGCGAGTCCGGGATAGTCCGGGTGGCTTGTTCGAGAATGTGCAGGGCGCGCTGATTCTGGTTGTGTTTGAACAAAAACAACGCGGCTTCCAGATAGAGATCGGGGCGTGTCGGGGCGGCATCAAATCCGCGGTTGAAGGCTGCTGCGGCCTCTTCCGGCTTCTGCATGGCATCAAGAATCTCGGCCAGCAGCAGAAAGTAGTCTCCCTTGCGCTGGTCGACCGGAGTTGCGTCTAGAACTTTCAGAGCCCCTGCGGCGTTCCCAGAGTGGAAGACGGCGATGGCGAGGTCCAGCCGCAGGTTGGCGTCGCCGGGATTGGCGGCCAACACAGGTTCAAGGAACTCGCGCGCGGGCGCGTACTGCTCGAACTCGAAGAGTGCTTTTCCGCAAGCGGTTAGAACTTCGAGGCTTGGGTTCAGTTTGAGCACGCTCCGAAGAGCGGCAATCGCCTCCTCGGCTTTCCCTTGCTGGAGCAGCGCCTTCCCCAATTGCATACGCAAGGTGGGATCGTCAGGGTTGGTAACCATCGTCTTCTTTATGTTATCCAGGTACTTGGCGTATTGCTGCTCGGGCGAGAGATTGAGAAAATCGAATAACCCGCCGTAGGGCCGAGGTCTCGTCTCCTGCGGCCCCAGAGCTCGGAACTCGGCCATGACCTTCTCGGCTTCCGCCGTACGATTCAGGCGGAACAGGACTCGGCCGTAATTATTGAGGACCTTGGGGTCCTTAGGATCAAGCTTGAGGGCCCGTGCAAACGCCTCGGCCGCCTCAGGAAGTTTTCCCATACGCATGTAGTCCTGGCCGAGGGCGTCCAAGGAGCGAAGGTCGTCAGGGGTCTTCTTGAGTACCTCCTCCAAATCAGCGATCGATTGGTCAGTTTTGCCCATTTGATAGTAGAGAACGCCACGGGCGTAGCGGGCCGCGCTGAACTTGGGATCGAGGCTCACCGCCCGGTTGAGAGTCTCGAGAGCTTTTTCCGGCTCGCGCACCGTCTCGGCGATGGCAAGCTCATACATTCCCCGCGCGTCCTTGGGATGTTTTTCTGCGTACCATCGCAGGTCCTCGAGGCCCTTGTCCAGGCTCGTCGAGCGGATCAGGCAGAAGCCGCGCTCACGCCGGGCCACATCATCCTGGGGCTTCAATTTCAGATACTCGTCGATGGCGGTAACTGCGTCGGCATAGAAAAATAAATCCTGGCTGGTTTGCGCCAAGGCCAGGAGAATGTCCGCGCGTTGGGGAGCCGCCTTGTGAGCCTGCATGAGCGGCAACACCGCCTCATCCGAATGGCCCGTTTGCGTATAGATGCTGGCTAAGTTAAAGAGGCAATCCGCGTCGTTAGGGCGCTGCCGAAGCGCGACTTGGTACACTTGGACCGCGCGCTCAAGGTGCCCGGCGTGTTGAGCGGCCAGAGCCAGGTTGTAGAGAACATCGAAGTTGGTGGGATCTGCGTCCAGGACGCGAGAGAAACCCTCCTCGGCCTCGGCATATTTTTCCCATTCCACCAGGACCATACCGACGGAAAAGGCAAGGTTGGGATCCTTACCGGCATTCTGCTCCACGTCGGAGAGCAGATCGCTTGCAGCCTTGGCCTGGCCGGTCAATTTCAATGCCCGCGCGCGTTGAATTGCCACTTCGGGCGAGGCACGATCTTCCCTCGACAACTGGTCGAGATACTTCAGGGCCGTCGTACCCTGCTTTGCGCCAATCGCCAGCTCAGCAATTTGCAAATTGGCGTTGGCATGATGGGGATCGGCGGCGACCACCTTCAGGAACGCCGCACGCGCCTGCTCGGTCTTGCCCATCGCCATATAGTGGTTCCCGAGGTTGTTGAGAAGCGCGGGAGACCGGGGGTTTATCGCCAGGGCCTGCTTATAAGCGCCTTCGGCCTCTTCGAAACGGTTTTGCGCGTCCAAGACTACCCCGAGCAAGCCTAAAGCAGCGGCATCCCGAGGAGCTTGCTTGAGCGCCGCGCGCAACGCCTGCTCGGATTCACTAACCTTCCCTGCCTGAAAGTCCTCAGCGGCTTTCTGCAAAACACTCCGTGAAACCTGCGCATCCTGCCCCGCCAACAGGGAAACCGATAAACCGAAAATAAATACGGCAGCAAGAATACGATTCAACATCGCTGTCATTCTACCGCAGAGACGCGGAGACGCAGAGGAATCTTTATCCTCGGTGCCTCCGTGCCTCTGTGGTTAACTCCACCGCTGAGACGCAGAGGCGCAGAGCAAAAAAAAGGAGGGGCCGAGGGCCCCTCCTTTAAGACTCAAATCCAAACTGGATCAGAAATAGAGCTGCAGACCCAACTGGATTTGACGAGGCGAATTGACCTGACTTGTGACATCTCCAAAATTGGAATCGCCGAAGGTGTCCTGGACTCCGCCAAATTGGGGATGGTTGAGGGAGTTGAATGCCTCAGCCCGGAATTGCAGCTTTGAACCTTCTCTCATCTTGTTCAAGGAGAATTCCTTAAAGACCGAGAGCGTTGCGTTCTTGGTTCCCGGGAACCGCGTGTTGGGTTCCATGCGGGACGCGTTGCCGATGGTGTAGGCAGGCGGAATGGAGAGCACCTGGCTGGCGTTCGCATAGTAGCCCTGGGTGAACCAAAGAGACTTGGGATTGACCTTCAAAGTGCCGTTTTGATCGGGAATCCCATCCGAATAGCCCCAAGGTGAGGTGCCGCCGGTAGCGGCGAGGTTGACCGGTTGGCCGTTGTCAAACCGCCACATGCCCGTGGTCTGCCAACCACCCAGGATGGCGTTCACAACAGGATTCCAGGTGTTTCCAATCATCTTGCCTTTTCCGAAGGGGAGTTGCCAAACATACGAGAATTGGAGCACTTGTGGGATATCCCATTCGGAGAGCGAGCGCTCGAGTTTCAGGTTGTTGGGATCGCCTGCGGCGCCAAATCCGCCAATCCATCCCGTGCTGGTGGACATCGAAGAGTCGTCAATGGACTTGGAATCTGTGTAGCTGATCAGCACGGCCAGTCCACGCGACAGACGTTTCTCGATCTTCAACTGGAAGGCGTTGTAAATGGAGTTCGCCCAGGGTGGATTGGTGTTCGTTATCCCACTGAACTGCGGATACGGCAGCATGAGGTCACCGGCCGGAATAGTAGGCGCACAAATCGACCCGCACCCCGGCGTGTTGATAACCCCGTAGAAAGGATTGGTAACGTAAGTCCCGAGCGCGGTCCGGAGAGCCGGGTTGGTAGCCTCTTGCTGGATCCAGGTTCCAAAGTAATTCAAGGTACCCGCACTATTGAAGTACAGGTGTGTTCCCTTGGTGCCTAGATACTCGGCGTCAACAAGCCAGTTGCCGGGTAACTCGTACTGAATACCTCCGCTCCATGTCTGGGTATAGGGTGGAACGTTGGCGTTCCAGAGCGGCTCGTTGAGGCTGGAGCCTAGGTTGGTTTTTATCCCCAGTGAGGGCCCCGTAGGAAGCAACAGCCCGCTCGGCTCAGGATCGCTGATGCGCGACCATGGCGTCACGCCATCGCCATTCATCGTGGTGACCCAACCCGTGACGGCCTCGAAGCCTTCGTTTCCGACCGGCCCTGCGCCGGTGGTTCCCCATTGCGTGGGGTTGTAGAACAGGCCGTAGCCGCCGCGGAGGACCAGTTTATCTTTGAGCTTGTAGGCAAGGCCCAGGCGTGGTCCAAAGTCATGAGCGGCCGTACTCACGATATGACGATTCGAAGCTGTCGCGAATACCAATCCCCCATGCGGGTTGCTGACGTTGGGGACGGGACCGAGTAGGGAAGGCCACGTCGAAGCGTCAATCGCTCCCGCCGTGATGCCGTCCGATTCGGTCAGATCGAGATGGGACATACGGTTATAGCGCTCGGTGCGAGGAACCTCGAGGTCATAGCGCAGACCAACGTTGATGGTAAGTTTGCTGGATTTGCGCCAGTTATCCTGAACGAATCCACCCCAGCGGTAGTTCTGGGTGCTGAAGTGAGGAGAGACCTCGTACTCGCCCCATTCGTTGGGACTTGGCGTGCCAGTCAAAAAGCTGGCCATGGCATCGCCGCCGCCCCAGTAAGGATACTGCGAGGTGCTGTATTGGTCGTAGATGTACACGCCGCCCGGAGTCCCGTCCTGGAACCAGTTCATCTGCTGTACGCGCCACTCGCCGCCGAACTTCAGCTCGTGATGGCCCTTCATATGAGTAATGGTGGCAAGCAAGTGGTAGACCTGGTTACCGTTCTTATAGATTGACCAGGGCTGCGGACCAACACTTTCAGGGCCGTTCGCCGAGGTGTATCCGCCGTACATGTAGATGTTCGGCGCAGAGATGGGACCGTTGTCCGTCGCAAGGTATGAAGGAAGGCCCAGAGTGGTGAGAGGATTGAAGCTGGGGAAGTCCTTGTAAATGCCTTGCGTATCGGAAAGGCCACGGGTGAATCCCAACGTCACGTTCAAGAGCGTGGTGGGGCTGAAAGTGTGGTTAAGGTTCAAAGCCACGGCTCGTGACCCGCCGATCCCAGGCCCTTGCGTGCAGGGATCCAGCGCATTTCCGAAGCAGTTCCAATTGTGATAGGTGCCGGTTGCTTGGGAGTAGCGCGCGTAGAAGGCGGTCTTGTCGGTGAACCGCTGGTCGATGCGGATGTCGAATTGATTGTTGGTGTCGGTGTTAGCGCCTGAGCCAAGCCAGTTGTTATAGGGATTATAGCCCGCGCTCCCTGGTGCAAAAGTGGGGTTCGGATAATACGACATCATCTTCTGCGCCACGGGGTCAATCAGGTTGCCTTTCGTGGCAGGAAGCTGGTATTTCGTGCCATTGAGATTGGGGTTACCCGCGCTTTGGAAATTGGCCAGATTGTCGAACGGAATGGGCGTTTGCAGTTCGCGCCCAGTGCCCGCCACGTAGATTCCGGAATACGGATCCCAGAGCTGGCCGTTGGAATTGCTGCAGTTTCCACTTGCGTCGAACGACCCTCCGGCACGCGCGCACAATTCGCCGAAGTCTCCTGTCCGCTCTGCGGCATCGGGCACCCCTGCGTTGTGGGTGGTGCCTGCCGCCTCGCGGGTGCCGTCGAAATCAAAGAAGAAGAACGTCTTGTCCTTCTTGATCGGGCCGCCCACGCTGCCCCCAAACTGGTTTTTCCTCAACGAGGGAAGAGTGCCGTTGGAGGCGTTGCTGAACCAGTTGTTGGAGTCGAAATCTTTGTTGCGGGCAAATTCGTAAACGTCGCCGTGTAAGAGGTTGCTGCCGGAGCGGCTGACCAGGTTAATGTAAGTGTTCCCGGAGAAGCCTTCCTCCGCCGAGTAGTTGTTCTGCATGATCTTGAATTCTTGCACGGCGTCAACAGAAGGCTGATAAAGGGGTGTGTAGATTGCGGTGTTCGGCTCGTAGCTGGTTGCAGCAATGCCGTCGATCAAGAGTTCCGACGTGTCGTTCCGCCCGCCGTTGGAGACGAAGTTCATGGCCGTGCTTGTCCCATACGACGAGCCCGGCACCTGAATAACGCCGGGAGATAAGAACGCCAGGTCGAGAACGCTGCGGTCCACGAGAGGAAGGTTATTGATCATCGTGCGATCCACTTCCTGCCCGGTTACCGCGTCCTGAGTCTGTAGAACCGGCGCGGCGGCGGTCACTTCCACCGCCTGAGCCGTGGCTCCGAGTTCTAGACGTACGTCCACCGCGACTCGGGCGCCAACGTCGAGGAGTATGCCGTCCTGTCGGTAAGGTCTGAATCCCTTTGCCTCGACGGACACGCTGTAAGTACTAGCCTGAAGGTTTGTGACAAGGTACCGTCCCACGGCATCCGTTGTCGCGGGATAGTCGTAACCCTTGCCCGCATCAGTTACAAGAACCTTGGCGCCCGGGATCACCGCTCCCGTGGGGTCGGTGACTACGCCAGTTAGTGAACCCACGGTGGTTTGACCCCAAGCCAAGGATGAAAAGATGAGACTGAGGCCCACTAGCAAGAGCGAAGGCAGCAGCCAACGAAGCGCACGACTGCGCCCACCTCCCCTTAAGTTTTTAGCCATTTAAATACCTCCATGAATTTTCCGACGCTTGAAAGGAGACAGGTAAATGATTCCGAATCTGCGAGGACGACAGGGCCTCGGCACAAACTCAAACCCGTTAGTGCTCCGGACCATTTCAGCGCCAACACTAGATCGCTTCCAGGTTGGTAATAAACTAGCAGGGGGAAACTAATGCTTTTATTGAGGTATGTCAAGAGGAATTATTGCAAACATAGACAATTTGTCGTTGATTAACTGCTCACCTCGCTTCCAGGAGAATGACCTATTACAGAATTCCAGCCTCGATAGTCTAACGCCTTGCCGCTCAACAAGTTACGCCGCCTCGAAGCGTCAGGGCACTTTTGCCCGATCCTCCTCTCGTTGAGCCTTCTCTTGAAGCCCCAATGCCGAATAGGCCTGCGCCAACACGGAATGCGCCTTGCTCATATGAGGAGCAATCGCCACCGCTCTCTCCAGTTCGTGCGCCGCATCTTGGGGGCGGTTCAGATAGAGATAGAGTTCTCCCAAGGCTTCATGCGCCTCAGCGTAATTAGGGAGGATTTTGATCGCTTGTTGGAAAGCCTGAATTGCGGGCTGCGCTTGCTGGCGGCGGGAATATATGACTCCGAGATTAAAAGCAGCCGAGAAGTTCTTGGGATCGAGTTCGAGGGTTCGCTGGAAAGCGCGCTCCGCGGCTTCCAAATCGCCCGTCTCCAATCGCGAAACACCCAGGTAATACGCGGCGATGGAGTTCTTGGGGTCCAATTCGAGAGCCGACTGGTAGTATTCGGCGGCGTGGGTGAAGTCGTTCAAGTGAAAGTACTCACCTGCCATCAGAAAACGGATGGTGCCTGAGTGAGTTCCGGCCTTTTCCGCCTGCTGGAGTTTGCGGAGAGACTCCGCGTAGTGCTTTTGCTCCTCGTCGATGAGCGCCGCGGAGACCAGTTCATAATCCTGGATGTGATCCTTGGGGTCGGGCAGAGTCCTCCCGCTCGCGTCTGCGAAAGTTCCCGTGGAGACTGCCACGTATCCCAGAGAACGTAGGCTCTTCATCAGCGCAGGATCAGCCGGCGCATTCTCGCTGGCCAGTCCGCTGGTCGAAGGCGTGTAGCGGCCGACCAGCTTGCGCAGGCGGGTTCTCATGTCCTGAGCCAAATCCGCGCGGGCAGAGACGAGGTTGTTCAACTCCTTCGGGTCGGTATGCGTGTCGTAAAGTTCAGGGCGCGTCGTCTCGATGTACTTCCAGCCGCGGGCTTGGACGCTGCGCAAGGAGTTCCACCCAAAGTGAAGCAGGGGAGGATAACTTTCCGCATAAAGATTCGAAGCGCCTTCGCCGGCGCGGCCCGCCACCAGGCTCAGCAAACTTCGACCCTGCACGCCGGCCGGGATGGGGATTCCGAGCCCCTGCAAAACCGTGGGCATCACATCCACCAGCGAGACCTCGTCCAGAACCACTCGCGGTGCGTCGCCCGGGACTTTGATGATGCAGACGACATGCAGGGTCGAGTTATAAACAAAGAACCCGTGCGTTTTCTCGCCATGCTCCCCGAGGCTTTCTCCGTGATCGCTCACCACCACCACCACAGACTTTTCCAGCAGCCCCGCTCGCGTCAGCGCCGTCATGAGCCGCCCGATCTGGGCGTCGGCAAAAGCGATTTCCCCGTCGTAGGGACGGCCGCGGTAGCGCTCCGCATAGGGCGTCGGGGGACGGTAAGGGCTGTGGGCATCGTAGAGGTGAACCCACAGAAATAGAGGTTGGGGAGGATGGCGGTTCAGCCAACGCTGCGCCTCGTCCACCACTTGGTCGCCTGGGCGCTTCATGGCATCCAAGTGCACTTCTTCGGCGCCCGCCAGTTTAAAGTGGTCGAAGTAAGTGTCAAAGCCCTGGTTCAGGCCGAAACGCGAATCCAGCACGGGCGCGCCAAGAAAAGCCGCGGTCGAGTAACCGTGATCGTGCAGAATTCGGGCCAGCGTGGCGGTGCCCGATGCCACTCGATTGCCCACAAAATCGTGCACCCCAGTTGCGAGCGGATACATTCCGGTGAGGAGCGATGTGTGCGCCGGCAAAGTGATGGGCACGGGCGTGAAAGCCTGCGTGAAACGGGCGCCCTGCGCGGCAATCCAATCGATATTGGGCGTCTCGATCGCGTCGTATCCGTAGCACCGCAGGTGATCGGCACGAAGCGTGTCGAGCGTAATCAGGACAACATTGTCATTGGACCCCTGCGCAGCCGCGGATAGAGCGAATAGTGTGGCCAGAGCCAAAACCATCAAGAGGCGTTCGGCGCGAAGCATGCGAATCATTCTACTCCACTGCGGCGAGATCACGCCGCGCAGGGCAAGGTGCACTCGCCGCTGCAACGACGAAATCCCCCACTACTTCAACGTGACCTCCACTGTGACTTCGCGCTGTCCTTCCACGGGCGCTGGCACAACCGTGCCCTCCCAGGGCTCGCCGTCAACCTTCAGAGCCACCTGATTGCCTTCCCCTTCGCGCGTCACGGCAATGTTGTAAGTCACGCCTCGGAATAAACGGGTGGCCTTGAATCCCCTCCAGCCCTTGGGCACGACGGGCCGAATCTCCAACCCTTCAAATGTCGGACGAATGCCCAGGATCCACTGCGTGACGGCGTAGTAATTCCAGGCTGCGGTTCCCGTCAGCCAGGAGTTCTTTGCCTCACCGTGCGTTGGAGCATCGCGTCCGGCAATCATCTGGGCGTAAACGTACGGCTCGCAACGGTGAAGCTCGCTGATGGGTTCTCGCGCGGAAGGGTTGATTCGCGCGTAGTAATCGTAGGCGCGATCGCCGTTGCCGACTTGCGTTTCGGCAATCATTACCCAAGGGTTGTTATGGCAGAAGATGCCGGCGTTTTCCTTGTAACCCGGCGGGTACGAGGAGATTTCGCCAAGTTCGAGATAGTATCTCGAATACGCGGGTTGCTGGAGAATGATCCCGTGCCCGGTGGCGAGATGTTTCGCGACCGATTCCATCGCAGCTTGCGCCCGTCCGTCGTCGAGTCCAATGCCTGCCAGCACGCAAAAGCCCTGCGTCTCGATGAAGATCTTGCCCTCGGCGCATTCCTTCGAGCCGACTTTGCGGCCGAAGTCATCGTAGGCCCGCAGAAACCACTCGCCATCCCACCCCTGCTCGCGGACAGTATCTTCCATCCTGGCCACTTCGGCGAGATAGCGCTGCGCTTCGTCGGTCCGGCCACGCCGCCGGGCGATCTCCGCCAATTCCCTGCCCGCCAGCACAAAAAGCGCGGCAATGAAAACCGATTCCGCGACCTTGCCGTCCTTGTTGGTGGTCGTCTGGAATGATTGTCCGGGAGTGTCGGAGAAGCAGTTAAGGTTCAGGCAATCATTCCAGTCGGCGCGGCCGATCAGTGGAAGCCCATGAGGCCCCAGGCGGTCGAGCGTGTACTGGAAGCTGCGCTGCAAATGCTCGTACAGAGGCTGCTCCGAGCCCGGCGCGTTGTCGTAGGGAACGGGCTCGTCCAGAATGCTCCAGTCGCCCGTTTCTTTCAGATACGCCGCCACCCCCACGATGAGCCAGTGAGGATCGTCGTTGAAATTGCTTCCCACATCGTTGTTGCCACGCTTGGTGAGCGGCTGGTACTGATGATAAGCGCCGCCGCTGGGCAATTGCGTGGCTGCAAGGTCCAGGATGCGTTCGCGCGCTCGCGCCGGAACCATCTGCACGAAGCCCAGCAGGTCCTGGTTGGAATCCCGGAAGCCCAGGCCGCGCCCGATTCCCGACTCATAAAAAGACGCCGAGCGCGACATGTTGAAAGTGGCCATGCACTGGTAGGCATTCCAGATGTTGACCATGCGATTGGTATGCACATCCGGCGTCTCCACCTGGCAGACGGCGAGCAGTCCGTCCCAGTATTGACGGAGCTTTTCAAACGCCGCGTCGACGTCGGCGAAGTTCAGGTATTTGGCGATAACCGGTTTTACCGTCTTCTTGTTGAGCGTCTGCGAAGCAGGCGGATCGAACTTCTGCTCCGGCGGATTCTCGTGGTAGCCCAATAAGAAAATGACCTCCTGCGTCTCATCAGGACCCAGTTGGAGCTTGACGCGGTGCGCGCCTATGGGCGCCCAACCGTGCGCAACCGAGTTCGAAAGCTTTCCGCGTTCGACAGCCAGCGGCTTCTCCCAGCCGCGATAGGGTCCCACAAACGCCTCGCGCTGCGTGTCAAATCCTTCCGTCTTGCGCGAGCAGGCAAAGTAGGCGAAGTGATTGCGCCGCTCGCGGTATTCCGTCTTGTGGTAGATTGTGCCGTCCTCAATTTCCACCTCGCCGATGCTGAAGTTGCGTTGAAAATTCGTGGCGTCGTCGTTGGCGTCCCACAAACAAAATTCGATACTGGAATATACCGAAAGGGAGGCTGGCTTAGAACGCCGGTTGGTTACAGTGAGCCGCCAGATTTCGAGATCTTCGTCCAAGGGGACGAAGTAAGTGCTATGGGCTTCGATCCCGCTGTAGCGCGACCCGATGATGGTATAACCCAGCCCGTGGCGGCAGGTGTAGTCTTCGAGATCGTTCCGGGTGGGCTGCCAGGAGGGCGACCAAAACTCGCCGCTTTCATCATCCCGCAAATAAATGTAGCGGCCGCCCAAGTCGTACGGAACGTTGTTGTAACGGTAGCGCGAGACGCGCCGTAGACGCGCGTCACGATAAAACGAGTAGCCCCCCGCCGTGTTCGAGATGATTCCAAAATAAGCCTGGCATCCAAGGTAATTAATCCAAGGCAAGGGGGTATCCGGTTGCGTAATTACATACTCTCGATTCTTATCATCGAAATATCCGTATCTCATAAGGAAGGCTCCCGATTTGAAAGTCCACGATCACGGCCGCGTCCTCACACAACATGAGTGAGCGACGGCTAGCGGGGAACTCGACTTGGGTCCGCCGCTTCCAGGCACGTTGCCATAGAGACGGGCAATTATATCCGAATCTAGGGCGGCCGGCAGCCGAGCGGTTAGAACTTGCCAACAGTAGTCCAGCGATTCTCTCCAAGCAAACCCTCTCTCTCTTGGAGCTAAGGGTCATCCACAGCGGCGTCTTGATCGTCCTGGGTCATGGGGCACGTCCCCGAAGTGGCAAACCTCGGACTCCAAGACCGGGGATGCGCGCTACTTGCTCCGAATCCATTTGCAAAGCCAACAGGAAAGAGCGACACTCTTTTGTCCTTAATACTGGCCTTGCTGCGAATGGAGAGACAGGCATGCAAGATTCCTGTGACGGTTTCCCCATTGTCACACTCCGCCGGCAATTCTTGATGAAGCTAGCATGCTTCTTTTCGATCGTTCTCTTTTTGCCGGCTCTCGCCTGCGGCCAGAAGAACCAGAGCCTGAACATCAAGCTGGATCAGGTGGGTTATCCCACAGACGCTCCGAAGGTCGCCCTGGTGACCGCACCGGCACGGACCTTTCAGGTGAAGCGAAGCGGCGACAATGTCGAAGTCTTCAAAGGAACATTGAGCGCCGGCGCCACAGACCCGAACTCCGGGGACGTAGTGCAGGCTGCGGATTTCTCCGGTCTTCGAACAGCGGGAGCGTATTACATCGAAGTGCCCGGCGCCGGCCGTAGTTGGGATTTTTCAATCGGACCGGACGTCTTTTCCCGCGCCTATTATCTGGCCATGCGCGCCTTTTACGGGCAGCGCTGCGGAATGGCGGTGGACCTGGGGCCGGAATTTCCAAACTATAAACATCCGGCGTGTCACCTCGTGGGGAGCTACCATGCATCTTCAGGGAAACAGGGCCGGCGCGATAACCTTGGCGGCTGGCACGACGCGGGGGATTACGGCCGGTACGTGGTTAACTCCGGGATTGCCACGGGCACGCTCCTCTGGACCTTCGAATTGTTTAGCTCGAAGTTGAAAAACCTCAAGCTGAATATTCCCGAGACGGGTAACGGCACGCCGGACATCCTCAATGAAGTCCGCTGGAATCTCGAGTGGATGCTCAAGATGCAGGACGACGACGGCGGCGCCTGGCAAAAGCAAACCAGCGAGCACTTTTGCGATTTCATCCTGCCCGAAGACGATCACCTCCCGAGCGAAGTAATCGGCACGGGCAAGGCTCCCTACAAAAGCACCTGTGCCACGGCTGACCTGGCCGCAGTGGCGGCCATCGCCGCGCGGGTGTACCAGCCCTTCGACAAGGAATTTGCCGCGCAGAACCTGCGAGCCGCGCGGGCTGCCTGGGACTGGACTGAGCGCTATCCGGACGTGAGTTTCAAAAACCCGCCCGGAATCTCCACCGGCGAATACGGTGATCCCGATTGCAGCGATGAGCGTTTGTGGGCCGCCGCGGAGTTATGGCGAACCACCGGCGAGGCCCAATATAATCGCTACTTTGTGGACCGTTATGCGAGCTACCTGGCGTCCCTGCGCGCGCTCGATACCGAGACGTGGCGACTGGTGGCGCCGATGGGCTTGTGGGCATACGTGCTCGCGGCGCGCCCGGAATCGGATTCGCGCGCGCTGGCCGCAGTCCGTGAGGCAGTCCTGGGAGCAGCCCGCGAGACGGTCGAGCATACCCGCCGCAACCCCTACCACATCAGCCTGGGTGAGGGGGATTTTCGTTGGGGCTCGAACGGTCTGGTGGCGAATTACGGCATGGAGTTGCTGATTGCCAACGCGCTCTCCCCGGACTGCGCCAACGTGGAGGCCGCGCTCGACAACCTTCACTACCTGCTGGGCCGCAACACCTTCTCGATCTCGTGGGTGACGCAAGTGGGCGAACATCCTTTCCGTCATCCCCATCATCGCCCGAGCGGCGCGAACAAGAATCCGGAGCCTTGGCCTGGACTGCTCTCCGGCGGCCCTAATGCCGACCGGCAGGACTCTGTTCTCAGGGCCCTGCCCGCGGGTTTGCCGCCGGCGAAAGTGTATAGTGACGAGCAAGGGTCATACGCCAGCAACGAGATTTGCATCAACTGGCAAGCGATGCTGGTGTTCTTGCTGGCGGGAGTCATGCAGTAGGCAGTGGGTCCCGAAGGGACCCCGAAGCCGACAAGAAGCACCGAAGTCATAATCAGCGAGGTTCCATGAAACTTCACCCCATCGATATTGCGATCATCCTGGCATATCTTGCTACCTCGGTGCTGGTGGGCTATTGGGTTTCCCAACGCGCCTCTCGCGACATGAAGGCGTATTTCCTGGGTGGCAACGTCTTGCCATGGTACGTACTGGGGATTTCTAACGCCTCCGGCATGTTCGACATCAGCGGAACGATGCTGCTGGTCTACTGGATGTTCATCTACGGCCTGAAGAGCGTGTGGATTCCCTGGCTTTGGCCGACTTTCAACCAGGTTTCCTTGATGGTCTACTTGTCAGCGTGGCTGCGCCGCTCCAACGTGATGACCGGCGCGGAGTGGATCAAGACACGATTCGGTAGCGGCCGTGGCGCGCAGCTTTCCCATTTGATCGTGGTCGTCTACGCCTTCGTGAGCATCATCGGGTTCTTCAGTTACGGTTTCAAAGGGATTGGCAAGTTTGCCTCGATATTCCTTCCCTGGCACCTGTCCCCTAACCAATACGCCACCATTTTGATCGCGATCACCGCCATTTACGTCATCAAGGGCGGCATGTTCAGCGTAGTCATCACCGAGGTCATTCAGTTCTGCATTCTCTCGATTGCCTCGTTTGCCGTGGGCATCATTGCCATGTCCAAAGTCGCTCCCGGCACGCTTCAGCATTTTGTCCCCGCCGGCTGGGACCACATCTTTTTTGGCTGGAATCTGAACCTGGATTGGTCTTCGCTGCTGGCCTCCGCAAACGCCAAGATCGCGGAAGATGGCTACGGGATCTTCGGCTTCTTCGTCATGATGTTGCTGTTCAAGGGCATACTGATCAGCATGGCAGGCCCGGCGCCGAATTACGATATGCAGCGGGTGCTTTCCTCGAAGGATGCGCGCGAAGCATCCTTGATGAGCAGTTGGGTGAATGTCGTACTCACTCTTCCCCGCTATTTTCTGATCACCGGACTCACCGTCCTTGCATTGGTGTTCTTCAGCGACCAGATTCGGGGCATGGGAACGAACATGGATTTCGAGTTGGTGCTTCCCTACGCCTTGGGGCGATTTGTACCCACCGGCCTGCTCGGATTCCTGATCGCCGGGTTACTGGCCGCGTTTATGTCGAACTTCGCGGCCACGGTCAATGCCGCACCGCCGTACTTCGTGAACGACATCTACAAGCGCTTCATCAACCCGAACGCCAGCCCCAGAACATATGTCCGCCTCAGTTATCTGAGTTCATTCGTCGTGGTGTTGGTGGGCGCCGCTATTGGTTGGTACGTCGCCTCGGTAAACTCCGTGGTCCTCTGGATTGTCTCAGGGCTCTGGGGCGGGTACACGGCTTCCAACGTTCTCAAATGGTATTGGTGGCGGTTTAACGGCTACGGCTATTTCTGGGGCATGCTCTCCGGCATCGCCAGCTCCTTGATTCTGCCTTCGCTTCTCCCCAAAATCTCCCTGGTTAGTGGGTTTTTGCAGGCGCATTCGGTGAATTCCGATGTGGCGCTTGTCTTTCCGCTGACCTTTGGGATCTCCCTGGCCGGTTGCCTGGCCGGGACATGGTTGACCAAGCCGGAAGACGACGAAATCTTGAAGGACTTTTATCGGCGCGTGCGGCCCTGGGGCTTTTGGGGCCCGGTTCTGACTAAAGTCCGCGCCGAAGATCCCGGCTTCGAGCGCAACAAGGACTTCTGGCGCGATATGTTCAACATCGTGGTGGGCATTACCTGGCAGGTCAGCCTCGTCGCTTTGCCGATGTACGTGGTGATCCAGAAATTCCGCAACGCCGCCGTCACGGCGGTAATCATAGCCGTAACCTCAATCGTGCTGAAATTCACCTGGTATGACCACCTGAAGGTTCGAGAGACCTTTGGCAAGCCGACCGGCCGGAAGGGGTCCGCAGAACCCGTGGCGACAGCGTAATCGAAGCCAACGCGACTGAAACCCTCTCCCCCTCGGGGGAGAGGGTGGACCGAGACGGCGCTTTCATCAGCCGTCACGGGCCGGGTGAGGGGGTCGTCAGCGATGAGCCAAGCACAACCATATCGCCATCGTCGCTCCTTCGCGCGCAATGAATCCCGAATCACCAAGGCCCGCGAGCTTCGGAGCAAGGAAACAGAATCCGAAGAGACCGCCTGGCGCTTGTTGCGGACTCTCAGGTTGAACGGCTTCAAGTTCCGCCGGCAGCACCCTGTCGATCGCTACATCGTCGATTTCTGCTGCGCTCAGAGGCGCCTAATTGTGGAGTTGGATGGCGGCGCCCATTCTCAGCCGAGCCAGGTCAGGCGAGATACGGCCCGGGACGTCAGGCTCAAACGCATCGGATACACAGTGACGCGATTCCCGAATGGAATGGTGTTGGAGGCGCCGGAGTTGTTTGTAAAGAAGGTTCGGGACCTCGCATGGACACTGCCCAACGTATTTACGGGCCAGTTGTGAAGGGTCGTTGAATGGATGTGGGCCTAGGCCCCCTCACCCGGCTCGCCCCGGCTGATGAGTACGCCGGCTGCGGGCCACCCTCTCCCCCAAGGGGGAGAGGGTTTAGTACTTTCGGTCGCGGAGAGATATGCCTCGATGAGCTTGCGGGAACAAGTCGAGACTGAACTACGCACGAACATCCTGCCGTTCTGGCTCGAGCACGCCATTGACAAGCAGTACGGCGGCTTCCGGGGACAGATTGCCAACGACCTCACCATCGACCCCTTCGCCCACAAAGGGCTGATCTTGAACGCGCGCATTCTATGGACCTTCTCAAAAGCCTTCAGCGTGTACGGCGAGGAGGTCTACCGTCAAACCGCGCGCCGCGCCTACGACTACATTACGCAGCATTTCTGGGATGCGGAATTCAATGGGGTTTACTGGCTGGTGGATTATCTGGCCCGCCCCCTGGAGACCAAAAAGCGCATCTACGGCCAAGCGTTTGCCGTTTACTCGCTGGCGGAATACTACCGCGCCACCGGCGATCAGGAGGCACTTACCCGAGCGCTCACCCTCTACGAATGCATCGAATCCTCGAGCCACGATTCGCTCCAGGGAGGCTATTTCGAGACCTACGAGCGCGACTGGACGCTGGCGCACGAGCAGCGCCTAAGCGCGGTCGACATGGACGAGAAGAAGTCCATGAACACGCATCTTCACCTCCTCGAAGCTTACACCAATCTGTTGCGATGCCAGGACAATGGCGTCCTGCGCGGCCGCCTGCGGGAACTCGTTCGGCTATTCCTCGAGCACATCATTGACCGCGCGACCCACCACTTCAGAATGTTCTTTGATGAAGAGTGGCATGCTAAATCGGATCATATCTCCTTCGGACATGACATCGAAGGATCGTGGCTGCTTTGCGAGGCGGCCGAAATGCTGGGCGACGAGCACATTCTCGATGAGGTGCGGCAAGTGGCTGTCGCAATGGCGCAAGCGGTGCTCGATCAGGGGGTTGATCCCGATGGCGGGCTTCTCTACGAGGCAGACCCGAGTGGGATTATTGACCCCGGCAAGGAGTGGTGGCCGCAGGCGGAAGCGGTGGTGGGTTTCCTTAACGCCTATCAAATCTCCGGCCTTGAGCATTTTCGTCAAGCCGCCGAGAGGAGCTGGGAATTCATCGAGAAATACATCGTCGATCGGCGGCACGGCGAATGGTTTTGGAAGGTATCGCGCGAGTGCGTTCCCAGCCCCGACAAGTTCAAAGTCGACCAATGGAAATGCCCGTACCATAACAGCCGGATGTGCTTTGAGGTCCTGGTTAGGACGTAGGCGCAGCTTTCGTCGCCGCCCGCGGTCGACCACAAAGATCGCCCCTACGAACCGGAGGATCGAACATGAACCAAGTTGAGTTCAGAAAGCGTGTTGAGGAACTGTTCAAACAGCACGCGAAGCTGATCACACGCAAGAATCGCAAAATCGAAGGCGGCAACGGCCTCTTCGAGCGTTACAAGTTTCCCGTGCTCACCGCCCAGCACACCCCGGTCTTCTGGCGCTACGACCTCGATCCGAAGGCAAACCCGTACCTGATGGAGCGAATGGGTATCAACTCGACGTTCAATGCCGGAGCGATGGAGTTTGGCGGCAAGATTGTGGTTCTGGCTCGCGTCGAAGGCGTCGATCGGAAGTCGTTTCTCGCCGTCGCCGAAAGCCCCAATGGCATCGACAACTATCGTTTTTGGGATTACCCCATCTTGATGCCGGAGACCAGCGACCCCGACATCAACGTCTACGACATTCGCGTGGTGCGCCACGAGGATGGTTGGATTTACGGGCTGTTCTGCACGGAGCGGAAGGACCCCGAAACGCCGCCCTGGGACACTTCCTCAGCCATCGCCCAGTGCGGCCTGGCCCGCACCAAGGACCTGAAGAACTGGGAGCGCTTGCCGGACTTGAAAACCAAGTCGCCCCAGCAGCGCAATGTGGTGCTCCATCCGGAATTTGTGGATGGCCATTACGCGTTCTACACCCGGCCTCAGGACGAATTCATTCAGGCCGGAAAGGGCGGGGGGATCGGCTGGGGCTTCGCCGCCAGCATGAACAACGCCGTGATCGATGACGAGACGATCATCGATAACCGCGAGTACCACACCATCAAAGAAGTGAAGAATGGCCTTGGTCCTGCACCCCTCAAAACCGATAAAGGCTGGCTGCACCTTGCGCATGGGGTACGCAATACGGCGGCCGGGTTGCGCTACGTGCTCTATCTCATCCTCTGTGAACTCGCCCGCCCTTGGGTCGTCACGCACCGCCCGGCCGGTTACTTTCTTGCCCCGCAGGGCGAGGAGCGGGTGGGGGACGTGTCGAACGTGGTCTTCAGCAATGGCTGGGTGGCGCGCCCGGATGGACAAGTCTTCATCTACTATGGCTCCTCGGACACACGTTTGCACGTCGCCACGAGTACCGTCAACAAGCTCCTCGATTACGTCTTGCACACGCCCGAGGACCTTCTGCGCAGCTACGCCTGCGTCAAGCAGCGCTACGCACTTATCGAGAAGAACCTCAAACTAATGAGCTCCCTCCGCAAACGCGGAAGCAACAAGAGAACCAGGTAGCGCGGGCTCCGGTCTCGGGGCCCGGGTCGCGTCCCGGGGCCGAGGGAGAGGTCGCTTAGACCAAAACCCGAGAGTCCGCGCACCGAAGGCCAGGTTGAATTCCAGCCAAGTTACGCCTAGAATGTGTAACATGAAGAGCGTAACAGTTCGAGAAGTTCGCCAGCAGTTCTCGCGCAAGGTCGAGGCGCCGCTTCGGCGCGGCGAGACCTTGATTCTACGTAAGCGCGAAGAAGTGCTCGGCCGAATAATTCCGGAATTAGGTCGCGGCAAGCGGTACCCGGATTTCGCCGCCCGCCAAGAGCGGATTTTTGGGGACAGCCCCCCCCGTTTAAACGTCGCTGAGATTCTCCGAAAGGAGAGAAGCCGCTTTTGAGCTCCTACGCGGATACGAGCTTCCTTGTCTCATTGTACGGAAGAGATGCGAACTCCCGCTCAGCCATTAGTCTACTCAAAGATCATCAGCCAGTATTCCTGGTTACGCCTCTCGGCGAAACCGAGTTTACGAACGTCGTCTTTGCGATTACAGCTCGGCCACGAGGTTGGACGGTCAGCGAAGCCCGTGCGATTGAGGCGGATTTCGCCTCCGACTTGCAAACCGGTATCTGGCAGTGGGAGGACTTTCCAATCGAGGCGTGGGTACGGGCACGCGAACTCTCCCGGCGCCATGGGCCTCGCTTGGGGTGCCGTGCCTTGGATGCGCTCCACGTAGCCTCCGCTTTGGCGCTAGCCGCCGACGACTTCTACACCTTCGACCTCGACCAAGCCAAGCTCGCGCGAGCCGCCGGATTCGAGGTATTGGGAAGCTGACGCCAGTCCATAACGATCGGCGGTACCACGGGGGTGCCTGGGCGACATTCTTCCCGTGCCCCTTAGACCGGGGCGCCACCCCTCTTCGAGACCGCAATCTCAGGGCTGCGGCTACAGTGCCGACGAGCCTCCCGATCCAGTGTATTTTCTGATAGTTTCTAAAGGGAAAAAGTGATATCTTTCAATCACGAGCGGATTTGTGTTTCCGGCGAGTCCAAATAGTGGCCCAAGGCAATCACCTGCCGTCGGCTTTTCAGGCGGGTGACCCTCGGTGCTGGAGTGGTTCTTCGGCCCCGGCCCGTCGGTACCGCGCGCTAAAGAACCGGTCTGACGATCGAGGAGAGGGATAGCGTAGTTACTAAGGGGTCAAGGAGCAGGGTGAAGATTCGGAGCTGGGAAGCTTTGCAGGGTCGTTAAATCCCTACATGCGGTCCAAGAACTGTTTCAATCCTTAGCCCTTCAGGTTTTGGGGAATCGCTCCTTGGCGTGGGGTGCAAAGGGGGGTGATGAGGCTCGCAAGGGCCTCAGCAGACTCTCCCAAGCCCGGCTTGAGGAATGCTGTATGAGGAGGCCGCCGTTACGGGCTGCCCAAAATCTGGAGGAGTAAATGGCTCAGAGATTATTCGTGGGAAACCTTCCCCGCAGCGTGACCGACAATGTGCTCAGTGAATTCGTCACCAATGCTGGGTTTCAAGTTGTTTCCGCGGTCGTCATTCGTGATAAGATGACGGGCGAATCCCGGGGATTTGGTTTCGTCGAACTTAGCGAGGAAGAAGACATGCAGCGAGCCATCCAGGGACTTAACGGCCAAACCCTGGAAGGGCGTCCCCTAACCGTGAATGAAGCCCGGCCACAACGCGCCGGATTCGGCGGCGGTGGTGGTGGCGGTGGCGGCTCCCATCGGGGTGGCGGCGGTCGCACGGGCCACAGGCGCGATTACTAACGAGTTTCTCCCGGTTCGCTCGATCACCGCACCTCTCTTCTGAACGACACCTGTCAGCCGGGCGTTGCGCCCTCAGTCAAACAGGCGTAGGCGGCGCTCGAACTCTGCCCGCAGGCGGAGCAGCCCGGAGGGACGCTTGTTCCAACCACTCTTCACAGGCGTGGAGTCTAGCACCATGGATGATCCGGAGCGTTGTGCTGAATGGACACTCGCCGGGGTGGTCGTTCCCGGAGGAGCGGCAAAGCAACTTCCAAACGCCTGCCAAATTGCGGTGGGCGCCTTCGGCGCCCTCTCTCGCCACAAGGACCAGGCGCGGCGGGTCGTGGCGCGTGCCTCGCTCGGTGTTGGGTTGGGGCTCTGTGTCTTCCTCGCAACGGGGTGCTCAGCAAAGAAAGCGGAAACACAAGGGCTACCGCCCGACTACTCAGCACCGGTGACGGCCGCCCCGGCGACTTTAGCGACCGTCCCTGTTCAGGTTCATGCCATCGGCAATGTCGAGGCGTACTCGACAGTTTCGGTGAAGGCGCAGGTGGCGGCCAGGATTGAGAAGGCGTACTTCACGGAAGGCAAAGACGTGCGCAAAGGCGATCTTCTCTTTACCTTGGATCGCCAGCCTTTTGACGTCGCGCTGCAACAGGCCGAAGCCAATCTGGCAAAAGATCAGGCGCAACTGGAAAACGCCGGAGCGGAATCGGATCGCTACAAGGAGCTTTTCCAGGAGGGCATTGTTTCGAAAGAGCAGTACGACTCCATGCGCACCAACGCCGACGCCCTGGCCGCTTCCGCGCGCGCCGATAAGTCAGCCATTGACAAGGCGAGGATCGACCTGAGCTATTGCTCGATCCAGTCGCCCATCGACGGCCGGACCGGCGCTGTGCTTGTCCACCCCGGTAATCTCATCAAGGATAACGATGCAGCGCTGGTGGTGCTGAACCAGATCCACCCTATCTACGTCACTTTTTCCGTTCCCGAACAACACCTGACCAACATCAAACGTTACCAGGCAGAAGCGCCGCTCAAAGTGGAGGCCATCGCCCCGAATCAGGAGCAGGCCGTCTCCACAGGTGTGTTATCGTTCATCGACAACACCGTAGACAGCACGACGGGCACCATCAAGCTGAAGGCGACCTTTCAAAATCCCGATAACCGGCTCTGGCCGGGCCAGTTCGTGAACGTGGCGCTCACCCTGATGACTCAAGCCAACGCGGTCGTCGTCCCTTCGCAAGCGGTTCAGACCGGACAAGCAGGCCAGTACGTCTTTGTGGTGAAACAGGATATGACCTCCGAGCTCCGGCCCGTGGTTGCCGGCAACACTCTTTCCGGTAGAACTGTTATCCTAAAAGGTGTGGCAGCAGGTGAAACCGTGATTACCGACGGCCAAATGCGCGTGGTGCCAGGCATGAAAGTCGCGATCAGAAAACAGTGACGAGTGACGAGTGACAAGTGACGAGCCGGAGCACGAGATTCGCGGATACTGAGTTCTCACCCGTCGCTCCTCACCGCGGTTTACGAGATATGCGCCTCTCGATTCCCCTTTCCCGACATCCGCGACCTGACAACCGGTTCCTGCGTCCTTGCTCGTCACTTGTCACTTGTCACTCGTCACCGTCTTCTGGGCTCGTCACTCGTCACTTGTCACTCGTCACTGCACTTCCATGAACCTCGCCGAACTCTTCATCCGCCGGCCCGTGATGACCACCCTGGTCATGCTGGGCATTCTCCTCTTCGGAGTGATGGCCTACAAGTATCTGCCGGTCAACGACCTGCCCAACGTGGATTACCCCACCATTCAGGTCAGCGCCGCCCTGCCAGGAGCCAGCCCGGAAACCGTAGCCTCGGCGGTAGCCACACCGCTGGAGCGGCATTTCTCCACCATCGCCGGCCTGGAATCGATGAGTTCGTCGAGCACTCAAGGCGGCACTTCGATCACGCTTCAGTTCGCCGCCAGCCGCAATATCGACGCCGCCGCCCAGGACGTCCAGGCGATGATCGCCAACACGCAGGGCGAGCTGCCAACGGGCATGCCAGCCCCGCCCTCGTATCAGAAGGTGAACCCCGCCGACCAGCCGATCCTTTATATGGCCGTGTGGTCCGATACACTTCCTGCCTCGACCGTGAACGAGTACGCGGACACGCTCATGGCCCAGCGCATCTCGATGATCAGCGGCGTGGCGCAGGTCCAGGTTTTCGGCGCGCAGAAATATGCCGTCCGCGTGCAGTTCGACCCGAAGGAGTTGGCCACCCGCAAAATCGGCATCGACGAAGCCATGGCCGCCATCCAGCAGGCCAACGTCAACCTGCCCACCGGCACACTCTACGGCACTCACAAATCCTTCGTTGTGCAGGCCACCGGGCAGCTTACGAATGCGGCGGATTACCGGCCTCTTATCGTCGCCTACCGCAATGGCTCGCCGGTGCGTCTGGACTCTTTGGGCCAGGTGCTCGACGACGTCCAGAACAACAAGATCGCGAACTGGTATAACGGCAAGCCATCCCAGGTGATCGCTATCCAGCGGCAGCCCGGCACGAACACGATTGAGGTGGTGAACAACGTCAAGGCTCTGCTGCCCACCTTCCGCTCCGAGATCCCGGCCTCGATTCAGTTGGCCACACTTTACGATCGTTCCGTCTCCATCCGCGACTCCATCAGCGACGTGAAATTCACTCTTTGGCTCACCCTGGGCCTGGTGGTGCTGGTGATCTTCATTTTCCTGCGGAATATCTCCGCCACCACCATCCCCAGCCTGGCCCTGCCCATGTCCATCATCGGGACCTTCGCGGTGATGTACCTGCTCGGTTACACAGTGGATAACCTCTCCATGATGGCCCTGGTGCTTTCCGTGGGGTTCGTGGTGGATGACGCCATCGTGATGCTGGAGAACATCGTCCGCCACATGGAAATGGGTGAAGGAGTTTTCGAAGCGGCGCTCAACGGCTCGCGTGAAATCAGCTTCACCATACTTTCCATGACGCTTTCGCTGGCTGCCGTCTTTATCCCGGTCCTCTTCATGGGAGGATTGTTGGGGCGCCTGCTGCACGAATTCTCGGTGACCATCATGTGCGCGGTGGTGGTCTCCGGCATCGTCTCGCTGACGCTCACGCCCATGCTTTGCAGCCGTTTCCTGCGCTCGCCTAAAGAGCAGAGGCATGGCCACGTTTATCTGCTGTTCGAGCGCGGCTTCCAGTTGATTCAAAGCGCCTACGACTGGACCCTGAGAGGCGTGCTGCGCCACCGCCTCGTGACGCTGCTGGCCTCTTTTGTAATCGTCGTCTTTACGGTGCAACTGTTCCTTCAGATCCCCAAGGGCTTTCTTCCCAGCGAAGATTCCGGAGGTATGTTCGGCATCACCCAGTCGGCACAGGGCATTTCCTTCGATGCCATGAAGCAGCACCAGCTCGACGTGACGAAGATCATCACCGACGATCCCAATGTCTCTGACGTGATGTCTTTCGCAGGCGCGGGGCTGCCGGGTTATGGCGGCAACTCGGGATTCTTCTTCGTCCACTTGAAGGATCGTCCTTCGGCAAGCCAGGATATGATGGATTCGATCCGGCGGCTTTTCCGCCTTCCGGGGCGCCAGCACGATCCCAACCTGCGCTACATCAGCACGGACGACGTGATCAACGAGCTGCGTCCGCCGATGCTCTCCCTTCCCGGCGTGATCGCCTTCATGCAGAATCCCCCGCCCATCCAGATCGGCGGCCAACTCACGCGAAGCCTCTACCAGTTCACCGTGGAAGGCTCGGATACCAAGGAGCTTTACAAGGACACGATCGATCTCGAAACCAAGATGCGGCAACTGCCCGGCCTCCTGGATGTGAACAGCGACTTGCAAGTCTCGAACCCCCAGGTGAACGTGGTGATCGACCGCAACCAGGCCCTAGCGCTAGGCGTGTCGGCCTACCAAATCGAGGACGCCCTCTCCACCGCCTACAGTTCGCGCCAGATCTCCACCATCTACGCACCCAACAACGAATACTGGGTGATCGCCGAACTGATGCCCCAGTACCAGATGGACCCCCAGGCCCTTTCGATGCTCTACATCAAGTCGAACACCGGGCAACTGGTTCCGCTCAGTTCGGTCTCCAAGCTGACGCAGGACCTGGGCCCCCTGGCGGTCAACCACTCCGGCCAGCTTCCTTCCGTGACGCTTTCCTTCGACCTCAAGCCGGGTGTCTCGCTCAGCGACGCCGTGACGCGCGTCGAAGACCTGGCCCGCAACACCCTGCCCGCCACCATGAGCGCCACTTTTAAGGGCACGGCGCAGCAGTATGAGTCGTCGCTCACCGGTCTCGGAATCCTGCTGGCCGCTACCGTGTTGGTGATCTACCTCGTGTTGGGCATTCTCTACGAGAGTTTCATTCACCCCCTTACCATTCTCTCCGGCTTGCCATCCGCCGCCCTGGGCGCGCTCGTCACCTTGAAGCTTTTCCATCTCGAGTTGAACCTCTACGGCTTCGTCGGCGTCATCATGCTGATCGGCATTGTGAAGAAGAACGCCATTATGATGATCGACTTTGCCATCGTGGCGGAGCGCACTAAGGGGTCGAGCCCGCTCGAGGCCATCTACGAAGGCTGCCTTATCCGCTTTCGTCCCATCATGATGACCACCATGGCGGCGCTCATGGGCACGCTTCCCATCGCGCTCGGGTTCGGCGCCGGCGCCCAATCCCGCCGCCCGCTCGGACTCGCCGTGGTGGGCGGGCTTTTGGTCTCTCAGCTCATCACTCTCTACATCACCCCCGTCTACTACACCTACCTGGATTCTTTCCAGAAATGGCTGTCGCGCTCCCGCGCGCATGAGACCCAGGCCAAAGAACTCCCTGCCATGGCCAGAATGTTCGTCGAGAACGGGCCCAACGGCGGGTAGCCGCCTGTACCGTTCAGCCCCGAAGGGGCGACCTAACACAGCCCAGGCCAACGGCCTGGGTGGGCGAGCAGGATGATATCAATTCCTGCCCCAAGCCCTGAAGGGGCGCGCTCATTTCGGGTGCGGTAGATCGCCCCTACAGGGCTCGGGTTGGCCAACCGACCGTCCGCCCAGGCCGCTGGCCTGGGCTGTGTTAGGTCGCCCCTTCGGGGCTTTGGTTCCGCGCCAACGGCCGCTTTTTCTGCGCGAAAATGAGTTCGTTTTGAGGCCGCTATTTCAGTTATCCCCTGTCCTGTCAATAAATCTTTGAGTTCGTTCCCATGATTTTTGTATTTTGTTGCGCTTTGTAGAGCACTTCGGTTTGGCTCCGCGACAAACCACTTGCGGCAGGGTCCAGCTCCGCGAGTTGCTCCAATCCGAGACTGGTTCAAACACCTGTTTAAAACACTCGTTTGAGGCACGAAGTTGGCCTCTCGTAGGTTCGCTTTAAGACTGACTTCCTTTGTTTTCAATAACTTCTTGGCTTTGTTTCCGCTGTTATTGCATTTTCTCGGGTTTCGCGCGGGGCCCCTCGTTGGCTCTTCGTTAAACCTTGCCGAATGCTTCCGGCGCGGTCCTCCCGCACGTTCGGGTGTGTGGAAAGAAAGCTCGATTTGTGGGTTTAACCGGCACATTTGAGGCTCAAAGTGAGTTCATTTTGGCTTCGTCTCGGCAACGCGTTCCTTTGTTTTCAATAACATACTGGCTTCGATCGTAATTTTTTTCTATTAAGAATATCTTTCTAACCCGTCCGTTGTTTCGGAGCCCTGCGAGGGGCCGCATAGGGTAGCCCGGGGCGGAAGAAGGCGTGAAGAAATTCTGAACGTGTCATCCTGAGCGCAGCGAAGGATCTCTGCAGTTGTTCTTAAATCGCTCAACCGCCGGAACTGCGGAGATCCTTCGCTTCGCTCAGGATGACAGGTGGTTGATTGTTTCACACCTTCGAAGCCCTGGGTTGGACGCCCCCCACTCCGCCTTCGGGGCCCCTCCCCCGCTTGGCGGGGGAGGGGCAGGGGGTGGGGGGTGACGCCTGCCGACCGCTCCGCGGGCTGAATTCCTCGACGGACTTCTGACTCACCAAACCGGCACCCCTTTGGCTCAACCACCCCGCTTTGCCTTCCCATCCCAGCATCCCGGCGCTCCCAGCGACAAAACGTCCATCTTAACCAGCTCCATAGGCTATCATAGCCCAGCTCTCTTGTCAAGTGAAAAACGCCAAAGTGTGCGAGGGTTGCAGCAAAAGGCGTTCCGGGGGGTCTGAGATGTTCTGAACACACACATTCAGGCATGCCGCAGTTGGCTCAGACGAATGTGCTCAGACGAATGTACCTGTTCCGGCACGCCGAAACTTGTAGACTTGGAGTCGGTGGGAGGTCCTGCTGTGGCAGTCCTAATCGAAACACCGTTCCCGTCCATGCGTCAAGTTGCCAAGACGCTAGGGGTCCCGGCCGAACGTGCAAAGGAAATCGAGCGCTTGGTAGAAAAGCGCTACAAGGCGGGTCGGGGGGATCGGGTTCTTAACCGTCGGTCCGGCAACAAGCGGGGGAGCGCACGGTCGCGAGGCGGTCGGCGCAGCTAAGATCTTGCCGCGTGGAAGAAAAAGTCTCTTTCTCAACATCCCCTACGACTCGTCTTTTAGCAAGTTATACCTCGCTTACATTGCGGGCGTTAGTTCCTTCGGATTAACGCCTCGCGCCACGCTGGAAATCCCAGGTGGGGAGAGGCGCCTGGACCGGATCCTTGCCCTGATCCGGAGCTGCACGTATTCCCTGCACGATCTTTCCCGCTACGACAAGCTGGAAGACGCGTTGCTGAAAACGTTCGCAACAACCGACCCCAGGCCCTGAACCACACTGATGGAAACCAACGCAATAAACAACAGCAGCATGCCGTATTCCGTCAAATCCTGGCCTTCCTCTTCCTTCCACAGTCGGCGTAGCATGATTCTCATAGCTTCTCCTCCTCAAACAATGATTGTGCAAATTCACTAACCGATATGGCGAACTTAGCTGCACAGCCTTGCTTCGACAAGTGCCCTTCCGTACCGGTACTGAGCCTGCGTTGGGGGGTACTTTCGGTTTAGGGGAAAAAGGGTACCTGAGAAAAAGGGGTCGCGGTAGGGACGGACATCGCTGACCGCCCCCCGCGCAGATCCGTACGGGCGCTACTAACGCATACGGCTCTTACCTCAGATACATGGCGTCAAAGCGCTCGCTCGGGTAGGGATGCACCACTCGGGGCTGAATGAGCCAGCGGTCGTATAATCGAGCCATGCGCTCCAGGGTGATGCGTCCGCGCTGGCTGCGCCGTTTGAGGACGTGCCGCCAGTAGCGTCCGATTTGCAACCGGAAGCGTTTCAGGCTGTCCCAGTTCCCCGGCACCGCGTGGTATGGGTAGAAACCGTTAAGCACACGCCGGAGCCATTCTCCCACCTTGGGCACCGGCTCGTGCATCCGCGCTCGGGGAAAAGGGTGTCAGGTACCGTTTTTTCGCACGGCTGGCGCGGAGCTAAGCTCTGCGGTCTTGATGTATCAAAGCTCGGCAGCCCACACAGCATCGTTGCGCGCCAGCCACGGCCAAAGTGGCCACCCCTGCTAGCCGCCTTTTACGATACCGTAAGTGTGAGCGCAATGCTGTGGCTGACGGCGGCGGAGCCGGATCCCACCGTGCCGGTCACCGTCAAGTTGTAGGTGCCTGCGGGCGTCCCCGGGTTGGGCGGAGGGCCGCTGCTCGAACTGCCTCCTCCGCCGCAGCCGACAAGCGCCACAGCCAACAACAATCCCGCCGCCAGGGGCACGAACACCCTCCGCCGCCGGCTTGACTTGACCTCTCCCCCGGCCCGCAGTGCCCAAGCCACCGAGGCCAAGAGCAGAGCTAGCGCTAGCACTGCCAGGGGGCCGGGCAAGCGCGATGGGGGAAGAGTGCGCGGCGCCACCGTCGACCCGGCGGTGGTGGAGACCGTCACCGTGATGTTGCTGCCGGGCGTTCCGGGATTGGGAGACACCGTACACGTCGATTCCGAGGCAGGATCGGTACAGGAGAAATTGACGCTCTGGCTCATCCCACCTTCACTCCCCACGGCTAGGGTGTAAGTGGCGCTCTGTCCAGGGTTAACGCTGGCGGAGGAGGAAGAACCGGACGGCAGGGTGAGCGTATAGTCCTCTCCCGTACCGCTCAGGCTTACCGTTTGGGTACTGCCGGTCGTGTTGTTGCTGTTGTCAGTGATGGTCAGCGTGCCAGTCAAGGAGCCGCCCTTGGTGGGCGAAAAGGTGACGGTGATGGTGCAGGAGCCGCCCACGGCCACGCTACTGCCGCAGTTGTTGGTTTGTGCAAAGTTGGCGCTGGCAGCGATGCCGGCCACGGAAAGCGCGGCGCCGCCGGTGTTGGACAGCGTCACTGCTTGCGAGCTGGCCGAGGAATTCACCATGGTGGCGGCGAAGGTCAGTGAGGCGGGGGAAGTGCCGGCCAGCGGAGCCGGGGTGGTGCCGGTGCCTGCCAAGCTGACCGTTTGCGTACTGCCGGTCGCTCCGTTGCTGTTGTCGGTGACGGTCAACGTCCCGGTGCGGGTGCCGACGGAGGTGGGCGTGAAGGTGACGCTGATGGTGCAGGAGCCACCCTCAGTGACGCTGCTGCCACAGTTATTGGCCTCGGAGAAATCGCCGCTGATGGCGACGCTGGCGACGGCGAGCGCGGCGCCGCCGGTGTTGCTCAGGGTAACCGCCTGCGCGGCGCTGGTCGTGCCTGTGGCTTGAGATTCAAACGTCAGGCTTCCCGGGGCAACGGCGGCAACGGGCACGATAGTGTAAGTTGCCGTGGCCACAGCGCTTGCGGAGTAGCCGCTGGCGACCGCGATGGCCTGGATAGTCTCCGTCGCTGAAACCTGTATCGCACCCGAATACGGAGTAGAAGCCGTCGTCGGAGTGCTCCCGTCGGTGGTGTAGTAAATGCTCGCGCCTGGCGTGGCATCGGAGATCGTTACATTCTGAGCAGAGGAATACGTTCCGCCTGGAGGAGAGAACGTCGGCGTTGCAGTTTGCTCGGTTAGTGTTGCCGCCAGCAAAACAACATTTCGGTTATCTGGCAGCGTCAGGCTTTGCACGGTCTTGCTGGAGTTAAGCGGGAACGAATAAGCATAAAGGTAAACAACCAGGTCCTGCCGACCGTATTGGGCAACGACATAGGGCGTTACCACTGCTACCGACTCTCCGGGGGCACAAGGATTGGAGGGTGTGCAGCTGTTACTACCGTACCAATCGTCAAAGGTCTGCGTGAACTCCTGCGTTGTACCGTCGGTGTAAGTCACAGTGAGAGTTTGCGACTGTTCCGCTCCGTTCATGCCAACCGCCAGAATGTTCAGTGACGTGAATTCCCCGCCTGGCAACTCAATGGAGTTGGCACCGAAACCAGAGACTGAATCCGGCTGATTCGGCGGACCGAAAGCGAAGTGTGTTCCATTGAAGTTAAGCCCCATCGGAGTTGTGCCGGGAGGGCTGAGCAGGTCAGCAGAAAACACGTACCCAGCGCCGTTTAGACTGTTCGCTTGCGTAATGTCGGAGTGATCAGCCTCGTCGTAGAACGCGTAGACATTATAGGCAGTCGATAGGTCAACGACGGTACCCGAGCCGCCGGTCAGCGCCGGGTTTACGTACAGGCTCGGCGAAAAGTTCTGAGCAGCCGCGCCAGAAGCAGAACCGACGATGTCCATAGCCGCTGGCTGATTGGCGCCGGTCAGCGATGCCGTGCTGGTGGCGCCGAGCGTGAGCGTATAGCTGTTAGAGCCCTCCTGGGCGAACTCGGTCGAAACGCCGGCGGGCAAATTCGAGGCCGAGAAGCTAACCGGGCCGCCGCTGAACCCATTGACCGGTGTAACGTCGAATGTCCAACTGGTGCTATCTCCCTGGTTCAAGAAAATCCAGAGGGGAATAGGGGTGACATAGAAGCTGGGCCCTGTTGTGCCATAGGTCAGCGTCGTATTGGTGTTCGTCGCGCCCGTATTCGTCGCGGTCGTAGTCACCGCGTAATTGCATTGAGGCAGCGCGTTCGGCTGATTCACGCCATCGGACCAATCCGTGATGGGAACCAAGTTGAGATTGTTGTCATACAATGAGGAATTCATGGTGAGCGATGCGTTGGAGGGATAATCGGCGCATTGCAGGATATTGTAAGCCTCCAGTACTCCTCCAAACCCCCAACCCAAAGTCTCGCCTACAATGGGAGTGTCGCTTAACTCCGTGCTCTGATTCGTGGTCTGATCCTCACTCACGACATTCCACGTCGTACACGCTGCTGTTCCCGCAGCACACGTCATCACCGTGGTTCCGACGAGCGTGTCTCCTGGATTAACACTAATCGATGGGCTAGTCACCTCTATGTCGCTGGGGCAGCAGTGCCAACTGGTGAAGTTCCATGGTCCTCCGTTGCCCGAAGCCAAAACTGGCTGCAGGATATCCGTTCCATTGCCCTCCAAACCGGGGAAAAAAAACACGGTCTGGCCGTCTTGGGCCGACGGCAGCGGCGGCACCGTCCAGGTTGAGACTTCTTTTCCGAAAGCCGTGGTTCCCGGCGCGCAGTTGAAAGGCAAGAAGCAATTCGAATTCTCAACCCACCCATTAATGGCTGGCGGGGGCGTTGTACCCGTCTCTTCTTCTACCGCGGCTTTGTGTGCTTCGTGCGGACCAGCAGGGGCGAGTTCGCCGGACGGCGCGTAATGAGGATACAGGCAGGGGGCAACAGTCTCTGTGCTGCCATCCGCATGGCGAAGGACGCCGCCCTCTTGGAAGATTTCCCCCTTTTTAAGTTGTAAGACGCAGGACGGATGGAAGTAGCCAAACGGCGTGATGACATAATCCGCGGGCACGCCGCTTGGGCGATTTGGTCCGGCAAGTGGGAGCGGATGAGCCGTTTGTTGCTGGGCCATCAAACAGGTGCCGGAAACTCCAAGCAAGAGCGAGAGCGACAACAACGATAATAACCGCATCTTCATGGTGACTTCCTTGTCGCAGCGGAGTCGATGAACGGATGATTAATCACAGCTGAGAGTGGATGTCAAGCGCAAACATATACGACTGGTGAAGTGTCATGGCAATGACGTACGTTATCGTTTTGTACGTCTAACCCCCGTTTTCCGTAGTCAGTTGTCAGGTAGCCCAGGCACTCCTGCCTGTGTTGTTCTTTCTTCGCAGCCAGGAATGGCGGTGCCACCCTACCCGCGGGATCCCTTCCGCCGCGCACTCTGTCTTTGCCCCTTGTCAAAGGCCCTTTGGGTAACCACAATGTAAGCACGAGGTAGCTAACGGCCATGAAGGTTGAAATTGTACGAATGGGAAATTCACGAGGTATCCGAATCCCCAAGCCCGTCCTCGAGGAGTGCGGCTTCCATGACACGGTTGAACTTCGGATCGAGAACCATCGTCTGGTGATCGCACGGGCCCGCTGGCCGCGCGAGGGCTGGGAGGGAGCTTTCCGCGCCGCCGGCTCTTCCGCTCACGATGAACTGTTCCTCGACGCCCCCGCCAATCAATTCGATCGGGAGGAGTGGCGGTGGCTTTTGACCTCTGCATCCAATGAGTTGGGGGCATAAAGAAGCAGTGTAATAACCCCCAAAATCCCGGCATAAACGATTCGGCCCCTACCCTTCGCATACCTATAACCAATTTAGAATTAATAAGTTACGGTACCGATTCGGCGAATGTTAGAGACTTGGCCCGCCTCTTGCTCCATCCCATGTTCGTGGTGCAAGCGGTTGGGTGTCACGGAAGCGGTCAGATAACCGTTTGACCGAAGGACGAAATTTAGCGGCGATGGACACGATTGAGGCACAGGCCATGAAAAAGGTACTCATTCTTGGTGCAGCAGGCAGGGACTTCCACAATTTCAACGTCGTGTTCCGAGACGACCCCGCCTACCGGGTCGTGGCGTTCACGGCCACGCAAATCCCCAACATCGAGAACCGGGCATATCCCCCGGGACTGGCGGGAAAGTTCTATCCTGACGGGATTCCGATCGTCCCGGAAGCCGAGCTCGAAAACACGATTCACCAATATGGTGTGGATGCGGTGGTTTTTTCTTACAGCGATGTTTCGCACCAAACTGTCATGCATCTGGCGTCGCGGGCCGTGGCGGCGGGGGCCGATTTCTGGCTGCTGGGGACGGAACGCACACAGTTGGCGGCGCAGGTGCCCGTGGTCTCCGTTTGCGCAGTCCGCACCGGCTGCGGCAAGAGTCCGGTGTCACGGCGGGTAGTCCAGGAACTGCGCGCACAGGGGTTACGCCCGGTGGTGATCCGCCATCCCATGCCTTACGGCGATCTGGCCGCGGAGCGACTGGAGCGCTTTGCCACGCTGGAGGACATGGAAAGGTACGGCTGCACGATCGAGGAGATGGAGGAATACGAGCCTCACCTTCGGCAAAACGCGGTGGTGTATGCGGGCGTGGATTATGAGGCGATTCTCCGCCAGGCGGAACGGGAAGCCGACGTAATCCTCTGGGATGGCGGTAACAACGACACTCCCTTTTATTGCTCTGATCTCGAGATCGTGGTTGTCGATCCGCACCGCGCCGGGCACGAGCTGAGCTATTACCCCGGGGAAGTGAATTTCCGCCGCGCGGAAGTGCTGGTGATCAACAAAGTCGATACGGCGAGCCCGGAAGCCATTGAAGCGGTGCGGTCGAACATTCGAAAGATCAACCCCGGCGCCGTGGTGATCGAAACGGAATGCCGGGTGACGGTGGCGGAACCGGAACAGATCAAAGGACGGCGCGTGCTGGTGGTAGAGGATGGGCCGACGCTGACCCACGGGGAGATGGCCTTCGGTGCGGGAGTGGTGGCCGCGCAAAAGTACGGCGCCGCCGAACAAGTTGACCCCAAGCCGTATGCGGTCGGATCGATCCGTACAACTTTCGACCGCTTCCCGCATCTGAAACGCCTGCTGCCGGCGATGGGCTACAGCGAAACGCAGCGCCACGAACTGGAAGAAACCATCAACCGTACTCCCTGCGATCTGGTTCTGGTGGCGACTCCGGTGGATCTTACCCGGCTCTTACATTTGAACAAACCGAGCCTGCGAATCGGATACGAGGTTGTGGAACGAAGCAAGCCCGGCTTCGCCGAGATTATTGCGGAATTTGCGGCGCACGCGGCGTCGGCCAGGAAGGCGAGGTCGGCGTGAAGGGATCACGCGCCGCGGCAGCGGGGACCAGGTCCGACAAACGAAATGTTTGTCATCCTGAGCGAAGCGAAGGATCTCCGCAGTTTGTCGCCAAACGTTGAAACAAGAACAACTGCAGAGATCCTTCGCTTCGCTCAGGATGACAAGCTGCTGGATTTTTCGGGGTTCTGGAAAACAGTAGAAAGGATTTTCACCATGCGCAGACTGAAGGTTGTTACACGGGCTGATAAGGAGACTCCGTTGCCATCGCGGCCTTCCGGACTGGCCCATCGGCACGTGGTCTCGTTGCACGATCTGGCTCCTGGGGAGACTGAGTACCTGCTGAAGCTGGGCCAGGTGGTGAAGGCCCAACCGGGGCGTTTCAAGCACGCGCTCAAGGGCAAGACCCTGGCGATGCTTTTTGAGAAGCCCAGCCTGCGGACGCGTGTGACCTTCGAGGTCGGCATGGAGCAACTGGGCGGGAAGGCGCTTTACCTCGGTCCGCAGGAAGTGGGGCTGGGGAAGCGCGAGTCGGTGAAAGACGTGGCGCAGAATCTCTCGCGCTGGGTGGATACGGTGGCGATCCGCGCCTTCGCCCATCAAACCGTGATGGAGTTTGCCGCCAACGCTTCGATCCCGGTCATCAATGCTCTCTCGAACTTCGAGCATCCTTGCCAGGCGCTGGCCGACTACTTTACGCTGCTCGAACACAAAGGCCCCTTGGAGGGGAAAACCCTCGCCTGGGTGGGCGACGGCAACAATGTGGCTCATTCCCTCATCTATGGCGCCGCAAGGCTGGGAGTGCGCATGCGCATCGCCACGCCGGCGGGCTACGAACCGGATCGCTCGGTCGTGGCCGACGCCAAACGCGAAGGCGGGGACATCACGCTCACGCACGATGCCCTGGAAGCTGTGGCGGGCGCGGACGCGGTCTACACCGATGTTTGGATCAGCATGGGCCAGGAGGACGAAGCTGACACGCGTCTGCGCGTCTTTCGCCCTTACCAGGTAAACTCCGAACTGCTGCGCAACGCGGGGCCTCAGGTGCTTTTCATGCACTGCCTGCCGGCACGCCGCGGCCAGGAAGTGACGGACGAAGTCATGGATTCACCTCGTTCCATTGTCTATGACCAGGCCGAGAACCGCTTGCACATTCAGAAGGCAATGCTGGCGGCACTGCTCTGTTGAGAGACGGCTATGCCCACGGCGGTCGTCGCCATTGGCGGCAACTCCCTGATCAGACCCGGCGAGAAGGGCACACTCGAGGAACAACGGTCGAACCTCCAGACCACCTGCGAGGGCATCGCCGCGGTGCTCTCTGCCGGTTACCGCACGGTGGTCACCCACGGCAACGGGCCGCAGGTGGGCGACGCCATGCTGCGTTCGGAACTCGCCGCCGGCCAGGTGGAACCGCTGCCTATGGATGCTTGCGTGGCGGAGACCCAGGGGAGCATAGGATACCTGCTGCAGCAGATGCTGCAGGAAACCCTGTCGCGCCGCGGCCTCCGGCGGCCCGTGGTGACAATGCTCACTGAGGTGTTGGTCTCACCGCGCGATCCCGCCTTCCGCAAACCCTCGAAGCCCGTCGGCCCGTTCTACAACCCGGAAGAAGCCGAGCGCCGCCACCGCACGCTGGGCTGGCAAATGGTGCAAGATGCGTGCCGCGGATATCGGCGCGTGGTGCCCTCTCCCGAGCCGAAAGAGATCATGGAACTGCCCGCCATTCAAGCAGCGCTCCAAAGCGACGCGCTGGTGATTGCCTGCGGCGGAGGAGGAATCCCGGTCGTGTTCCGGCGCGAGCGACTGGTGGGAATCGACGCCGTGATCGACAAGGACCGCGCCTCGGCCTTGCTGGCGTGGGAACTGGAAGCGGAGTTGTTTCTGATTTCCACCGGCGTCGCACAGGTGGCCCTGAACTACGGCACAGTCAACCAGCAACAACTCGAACGGCTGAGCGCCGGGGAGGCTCGCGGCTACCTCAGCGCAGGCCAGTTCCCTCCCGGCAGCATGGGACCGAAAATCGAGGCCGCGCTGGCCTACCTCGAGCGCGGAGGCAAGCTGGTCATCATCACTTCTCCCGAGAACATTCCGGAAGCGTTGCAGGGCATGGCGGGCACGCGAATCACACAGTGAGTTGTCAGTTCTCAGTTTTCAGTTTTCAGTAATTCAATCCAACACAGTACAATCGCCCTCTCCCCTGGGGAGAGGGTGTCGCGCTGCCGGCGTTTTCATCAGCCGGAGCGTGACGGGTGAGGGGTCTTTTCCCGGCTTGCAAATTGGATCCCCGCCTTCGCGGGAATGACTGCGAAACCTGTGCAGCAGTGGTACGATTCCTACAGCAAATGAGCATTCCAGCGGAAAAATCCGACCGGCGACTGATGCGCCAGATGTTCGGAGCCATCGCTCCCCGGTACAACTTTGTCACCAGCGTCTTCTCTTACGGCATGGATCGTCGATGGAAGCAGACTGCCGTCGGCAAGGCCGCTTTGCCGGGTGGCGCGTTGGTCTTGGACCTGGCTTGCGGCACCGGCGACTTTTCTCAACTCGTTCTTCAATCGCTGCCGACCGCAACGGCCGTCGCCGCCGACATCACCCGAGCGATGCTGGAGACGGCGCGAGGGCGGTGTGGTTGTAAGGCGGTCTGCGCCGATGCTGTGGTCCTTCCCTTCCCCGACGGCCTCTTCGATTGTGTTTTTGTTGGCTACGGCCTGCGCAACTTCCCCGACTTGAATGCCGCGATTCAAGAGATTCGCCGGGTCACCCGGCAGGGCGGCATGCTGGTGAGCCTGGATTTCTTTCTGCCCGCCAATCGCCTTTGGCGCACGCTCTATCTCGGCTATCTCTACGCCCAGGGCGCTTTCTGGGGCCTGCTGCTGCACGGACGCTCTCGCTTGTACACTTATATTCCGCATTCCCTGCGAGGTTTCATTACGATCGAGGATTTCTCTCTTTTGTTGAAGCGAATGGGGTATGAGCGTGTCGAGGCACACTCTTATGTTCTTGGCGGCATAGGCCTGCATTGGGCTGTCAAGGCGTAGCGCAGACCTGCTTTCCAAGGTAGACTAGCATTAGGGAGGAAACATTGGAGCGTAGAAATGGACTGCCACCTGTACATCCGGGCGAAATTCTCCGGGAAGATATCCTTCCTGAGGTTGGTCTGACGGTGACGGCAGCGGCGAAAGCACTCGGCGTGTCGCGTCAGATGGTTCACGACATCCTGGCCGAGCGGAAGCCTCTGTCCGCAACCATGTGCCTGAGGCTCTCGCGCCTACTGGGCAGCACTCCCGAGTTCTGGATGCGCCTCCAAGCCGATTACGACCTGAAGAAGGCGGCCCAAAACAAGAAAGTCATGGAACGCGTGGCGCAGATCGTGCCGGTGCAGCCGCAGGAGGCAATGTAGCGTCATGAAGCGGAAGACCCGGGTGCAAGGGGATGACCTGCCTAGCGCGGGCGGGACGCCCGCGCCACATTCACCGCGAGTCCAGAATATGCGAATTAAATCCCTCACCTTACTCTTTCTCCTCGCCCTGCCGCTGCCTTTGGCGCGCGCACAGGGAACAGTGCCCACGTTCCAGCGCACGGTCGGCGCGGGCACCTACACTTTGGTTGGACGCGACCCGTCGCAAGGTGGCGTCACCAACATTCCCACCGTGCTCGTTCCTATCGCGCTCTCCTTCGAGACTAAGATGCCCGGCGGCAAGCCTTTCGTCATGGACGCAGCCCAAGACGTGCCGGGCCTGGTTGGCTCGCCCATCTTCTCCAAGTTTGACTTTCCCTCCGGCGGCAGTACGCAATTTGCGGACGCCCTGCTGCGCACCACCTTCCCCTCGGCAAGCGGGTGGCACACGCTGCTGGCCAAGCCGGAGGTGAATCCGGTGAAGATCGCCGTTCCCGCCGGTTACGGCTATGTTCTCACCTCGAAGCAGAGCGGCGCATCGTTCGCCGTCGTGGACGTCATGTTTGTGCAAAAAGAACTCTTCCGGCAGATTCCAAAGCAGGAAGGCAAGCTCGTCATCGCCGTGACGCACAACACGACATACTACGCTGACGCTGATGCCACGGAGTGCTGCTCGTGGGGAACGCACGGCGTCGATTCCGCTACCGGGAATTCCTTCGTGCTTGGTTCTTATCTTGGTGCCGCCCCGCCCGTTGTCGAAGACGCCGACGTGCAACCGCTCGCCCAGCAACTCGGCGAGTTCATCAACGATCCCCTGCACGATCCGCTGCTGGGAGGCGACAGCACGAAAGGTCCGGGAAACGCCTTCCCCAGATGGCTGCGTCCCGTATCCATGCGTCCGGGCGACCAGGGCGCCTGCGGAGGCACGCGCGACGCCAGCGCGTATTTCCTTCTCGAGCCCACCGACACGAATCCCAAGAACAATTTTCCCGCCTCGAGAGCCTTCGTCGCCAAGGCACGTCAAGCGGTCTATCACCTTCAGGACGTTGCCCTGCTTCCCTGGTACGCCGGCGCTGCGGAAGGACTCGGCAAAACCTACAGCTTTCCGGACGCGCAAGCGCTCGCTGAGCCTGCCAAACCGTGCCCGGCACGTGGCCGATGGCGCGGCGCACCTTCGCAGCCCACCGCGACGCCCGTCCCATTGAGCAGCTCGCCGAACGGACATTGGCTCATTGGATACTGGGCCGGCTATGGCGGTCCTGGATCCGGTTTGGCGCTCCGCGCGATCTCGCCGCAATGGGACGTCATCATTGTGGCTTTTGCCACGCCGGAAAAGAATGCGCCGGAAGGGACCCTGACGTTCCACACGCCCGGCGGCTACCAAACCGAGCAGTTCAAAGCCGACATCGCCTACCTGAAGAGCCAGGGGAAGAAAGTGATGATCTCGCTGGGGGGCGGCGGCGTGTACGTTTCGCTCGACGGCCCGCAGAGCGTTTCGAATTTCGTCTCCTCGGTCACGGGCATCGTCGCCGATTACGGCTTTGACGGCATCGATATTGACTTCGAGAGTCCGTCTCTCAACCTCGCCCCGGGAGATACGAACTTCAAGAATCCCACCACGCCATCCGTCGTGAATCTCATCGCCGGCCTGCGCCAGTTGCGCGAGCATTTCGGGCCGAGTTTCATGATCAGCCTGGTGCCGGAAGGGACTCAGATTCCCTCCGGCTACCCAAGCTACGGGGGCCAGTTCGGCTCTTATCTGCCCATCACCTATGCCATCCGCGATATTCTCTCCTTCATTGATGTGCAGGATTACAACACACCGCCTCTGGAAGGCCTGGATGGTGAAATCTATCAGCCCGGCACAGTCAATTATCACGCCGCCATGACCGAACTTCTGCTGCAAGGGTTCAACGTTGGGGGCGAAGAGTTCTTTCCACCTCTGCCCGCGAGCAAGATTGCCGTCGGTTTCCTCACCGGAGACGCGACGCCAACCGAAGTTACCGAGGCGATGCACTACCTCATCACCGGCAGGGCTCCCGCAGGTACTCAGTACAAGTTGCACGCACCCGGCGGGTACGCCAGCTTGATCGGCGCCATGTTCTGGACGATTAACGACGATCGCCGCGGCAATTACAATTTCTCCAATGCGGTCGGCCCTGAACTCCACTCCTATCGATGAATCGAAAATGGCTCTTTGTCGCTTGTAATGCGACGCTGCGCCGGGCGTACTAAAACCTGGCATTTCCGCCCTTGAACGACAACCCTATGTTGAGTGGCCTCGACAAATGCGGTAGGATAATTGAGGAACGCGCAGGGCTCTTTAAGTGCATTAGCGTGAAGGTGGTTTATGGGACAGACGAGCGTTGAGAAGATCGTCGCCGAGATTCAGGACCTCTCTCCCCAGGAGCGGTTGAAGCTGATCCGCATCGTTGTTGACACCCTGATCACGACGGGTCGGCCAGCCGAACCGCGGCTACTTACCTACGGCGAATTCCGACACGGGAAAATGTCGACGGAGGAGGATTTCACGATCGCAGAGTGGCGACCCCAGGACCGAGAGATGAATGGCCCATAAATACGTTTTCGATACGCACGCAGTAGCGTGGCATCTGGCAGGAGAGTTTCAAGGCCACAGTGTTGCCTGAGATACATGACCGGTTGATTGTTGGATGTGCGCTCCACATTCAGTCCCTTGGAGACAGCATCACGCTGTTAACCAAGGATGCCAGTATCGTTGAGGCCCAACTGGTAACTACCCTCTGGTGACCGCGCCAGGCTAGCAGATCACTCGCCGGGCCCGGTCCAACCCCGAGGATCAGCGCCCGGGTCATCGCCAGTTCGAATCGTCGAAACGGCTAAGGTCGGCGTTGTCGTCGAGGACGCCCAGCGCAACGATGGCGAAGGTGAAGACGGTGGTTCCCTCATGGAGGTGTCCGCCGAAGGCTTTCTGGTCGTCCGTCATGGTGATATGTGCATGGATCCGGCCGCCCAGCACGTACCCATTGACGGCGATCAGATCCATGGGGGCAGCACGCTCGGTATAGGCCAGCTTTGCCGGAAGGGTGGTGCTGCTCACGGCATGAACGCGATATCGAGTGACTGATCCGACACCGCTCAGGATGACAGCATTCTTGATCTTCTCGCTTTTCACTGCCTGCTGGATTCCTTCTAACAAGTCGGTCTTATATTTCAAACGAACCAGCACGACGCGCTTGATTTCGCTGGTGACGGTCACGACATCCGTGGGCGACTGATCCGCTGCGAACGCCGGCAGCCCCGCCAGTACCAAGATCGAACTCGCCAGATAGAAAGCCCTTTTCATGATCCACCTCCAAATGCAAGGTTAGGTGAGGCAGGGTGCGAGCGCAAGAGGCAGGCTCTGGACTCACTCGAGAATCGTCGCTAACTTCGCCAGAACCTCATCCATGACAGTATCCGGCACACTCTCCAGCCTTCTTCCCTTGCGTGCGCCGAGATCCAGCGCGCGGGGCTGGTCGCAGCGGATAACTCCGGTTGTCCTGGTGCCAGCCCCGGCTAGGGAGACCGCAAACCCGGCCGTTCGCGCGAAACTCCCGCCGCTGGTGATGGGGAGGACCACGGGCACTTTGGTGACCCGGTTAAAAGCGTCGGGCGAGATGACCAAGACCGGGCGCCGGCCCTTTTGTTCGTGCCCTTCAGCCGGATCAAGTCCCACCACCCAGATTTCACCACGCCGCATTAGATTAACTCTCCACCCGCAGGTTTGTTAGTGAGCCATTCCCTTTCTTCTTTGGTGCGCCGGGCCTTGGGGTTGCATTGCGCAAGCAGTTCATCCAGGGTGTAGCGGGGACGCTTGTGCGGTTCCACCACCAACCGATCGCGCTCCACCCTAATGCCGACACTTGCTCCCGGCGTCAAGTGGAGGACATCCAAGACGGCGCGCGGCACGGCCAGCATCACTGATCCGCCCACCTTGCGTAGATTCGTTCTGTGCATCGCCATTCCTTTCGATTATATTCTAATATAACACCGGCGTTGACGATTTACCATGCCAAGGCTCGCTGGAATCTGTCTCATGCTGGACGCAGCTCCGACGTTCAGGCCGGCAAGTGCCCCGACAGGTCGGGGCGCTACCAGCCATAGTGACGCTTGCCCAAGCCCCAGTCGACGGGAACCTAAAGGCACAAAGCCGCGTATAATCAGGTGCTAACCAGGAGACACGAATGCTGCTCATTATCGAGGGCGTAGGCAAACTCTACCGCGGCAAGGTTTGGGGGCTGCGTGGATTCAGTCTGACGCTTGGCCGGGGAGTGTTGGGTCTGCTGGGGCCGAACGGCGCCGGCAAATCCACCCTCATGCGCATCCTAGCAACGGTCACGCGAGCGACGGAAGGCCGAGTGATCTGGGACGGCGCCGACATCGCGAAGGCCCCGGACAAGGTGCGGTCCGTGCTGGGCTATTTGCCTCAGGACTTCGGCGTGTACCCGAACCTGAATGCGGTGGAGTTTCTTGAATACCTGGCGGCGGTGAAACGCATCGACGCCTCCGCCGCCCGGAAGCGCATCACCGAGTTGCTCGAACTGGTCAATCTCACGGACGCCGCGCGGCGGCCCCTGGGAGGATTTTCCGGAGGCATGCGGCAGCGGGTGGGAATTGCCCAGGCTTTGCTGAACGACCCGCAACTGCTAATCGTCGATGAGCCGACCGCCGGGCTCGACCCGGAAGAGCGCGTTCGGTTTCGCAACCTGCTCTCGGAGCTTTCCGGAGAGCGCATTGTCATTCTCTCGACCCACATCGTTTCTGACGTGGAGGCGGTGGCGACGGACATTGCGCTAATCGATCATGGCGGGCTCGTCGTACATGGCGCTCCGGAGGCGCTCCTTCAATCGGTCGATCGGCGCGTATGGGAGATTGTAATACCTAGTTCAGACCTCGGCGAACTTCGTAAGAGCTACCTGGTCAGCAACACGGCACACCGCAGCGACGGAGTCCACGCCCGAGTTGTGGCGGACCGCGCCCCGGCGGCGTCGGCGCGCCCTGTTGAGCCAACGCTCGAGGACGCCTATCTCAGCACTCTCGCGGCCCGCCGCAACCAAACAGCCTCCCTCGGAGGCGCGTCGTGAGCAGTCACGCCATCTACCATATTGCTCGAGCTGATTTCCTCGAGCGGGTGCGGCGGTACAGTTTTCTCGTGACGCTGCTCTTCGCCGTCTACCTCGGCTATGCCGCGGCCACGGGAAAGATCGCCATGCGCCTCGGCGATTACCGCGGCGTCTACACCTCGGCCTGGATCGGCGCCAACATGGCCATGGTGGCCTCGTGCTTCATCTCGTTGGTTGGCTTCTACGTGGTAAAGAATGCGATTGACCGTGACCGCGCCACCCGTGTGGGAGAGATTCTGGCTGCCACGCCTCTTACACGCACCGTGTACCTGCTGGGTAAATGGCTCAGTAATTCCACGGTCCTCAGTGTGCAGGTTGGCGTGCTGGCCTTGGCTTCCGTAGTCATGCAATTCGTGGTGGCGGAAGACCCGCACGTTGACCTCTGGGCGCTGCTCTCACCCTTCCTGTTGCTGGCCCTTCCCACCATGGCGGTAATCGGAGCCCTCGCGGTTCTTTTCGAGGCGGCGCCGATTCTTCGGGGCGGCATCGGCAATGTCGCGTGGTTCTTCACTTGGAGCATCATGATCGCGTTGCCTGCCATCACGGGCCTGGAATGGCTCGACCTCACGGGCCTGTTTGCAGTGATGGCTAGCATCACGCGCGCGGCGAGAGCTGCTATCCCGGGTTATAACGGAGGATTTGCATTCCAGATCGAGGTCAGCCGCAAAGCGATTGTGGCCGGGGGCCTTCGCTGGCCCGGAATCCGGTGGGACCTTGCGCACGTGTTGTTGCGACTCGAGTGGATTGGAATCGCCGTCGCATTCGTCCTGTTTGCGTCGCTGTTTTTCGACCGCTTCGATCCTGCGCGGAGCCGCGCTTGGGCTCGGGCCGGGCGTCGGGCTCGCCAAACAGCCGCACCATCCCTTACTCCCCTTCTCAGCGAGGAGGGGAGCACCGCTGCAACGACGGGATACTCTCGCAGTTCTGCGGTCAGTCACTTGACCCCGCTAACCAGCGTCCAAAGCTGGGGTTTGCCTGAAATGTTCAGGGCGGAGTTAAGGCTGGCGTTGAAAGGGTACTCCTGGTGGTGGTATGCGGCGGCCGGCGGGCTTCTGGTGGCGCAGTGTGCCGCTCCCCTCGAGGTGTCGCGCGGCCCGCTGCTGTGTGCGGCCTGGATCTGGCCCGTACTCCTTTGGTCGATGATGGGAGCGCGCGAAGCTCGTCACGGCACGGAGCAGATCGTCTTCGCCTGCCCCGGAATCCTGCCCCGGCAACTCCCCGCTGAGTGGCTTGCCGGAGTCCTGATTGCGGCTGTCACGGGCGGGGGAGTGGCCGCCAGGCTGTTCGTGGCCGCCAACTATCCGGGCGTTTTGGGATGGTTGGCCGGCGCGCTTTTTATCCCCAGCCTGGCGCTGGCGCTTGGGGTCTGGGCAAAATCCAGCCGCCCGTTCGAAGGACTTTTCACGGCCCTTTGGTATAGCGGACCGCTGAACCGGGTTCCGGGTCTGGACTTCACCGGAGGCGCCAACGGCCGGCATACCGTCCAGTACGCATGCGTCTACGTTCTACTTGCCGCCGGCCTGCTCACTGCCGCATTTTGGCGCCGCGGGTGGCAATTACGGCATTCTTAATTTCAAATACCTCTTTAGCTAGACTTGAACAGCCGGGTTTTGCAGCATTGGGCGCCACACTAATGCGGAAGCGAGCCTAGGAATAAGGTAATGTCACCGAAAAAATCATCCTTCTTGGCGCCCCTTTCAGCCGGTGTATACTATTCTTTCACGGGCTGGAAAAACCATATCCATCGCGAAACCCGGCTGCGCAAGCAAATTCGCAAGCCACTGCCAAGGAGTTGCATCGTCGCTTATGGACGTGAATTCTGGCAACGACTTTGACCGGCGTAGATTTCTGCTTACTGCTCTGCGAGGCGCAGGCGGGGCGTGGGCGTCTGTCCATTGGCCCGCCATCCTGGGGGCGGCGCAACACGCCGCGCACATGCGGGAGGCGGTTCCCCCGGCCAAGCTCGAGGTGCTGAGCGCGGAAGAGGCTGCGGAAATTGCAGCCGCAGCTTGCCGCATCATTCCTTCCGATGGCTCGCCGGGGGCGCGCGAGGCCGGTGTTATCTACTTCATTGACCGCGCTTTGGCCACCTTTGCCGCCGATCAACGGGAAGGGTATACGCAGGGTTTGCCTGTACTGCGGGCTAAGATGCGGGAGATGTTCCCCAGCGTCTCAAAGTTCTCCCAAGCGTCGCCTGACCAGCAGGACGCAGTGCTGAAGGCGCTCGAAGGACAGCCCATTTTTGAATTGATCTACGAGCACACGGTCTTGGGTTTTCTGTCTGTTCCGGAACGTGGCGGAAATCGCGGCAAGGTCGGATGGAAACTGATCGGGTTCGACGACAGCCCGGCCTTCGCGCCGCCGTTCGGGTATTACGACCGCGGCTAGGGGGCGTAGGGGCGACCCTTGTGGTCGCCCAACACCGGCGACAAAGTTCGGACAGACAATGTATGAATCCGCAGGTCACCTACAAACCCTCGGAAGAAGTTGACTTCGCCATCGTCGGTTCCGGCGCGGCGGGCGGAGTACTGGCCAAAGAACTCTCGACTGCGGGCTTCAAGGTGGTGGTGTTGGAGCAAGGGCCGTGGATTGCTCCCAACGAGTTTTCTCACGACGAAATCAGTGTATTCCTCGAAAGCCAGTTGACCAACGACCCCCGCCAACAACCGCAGACGTTCCGAAAGACTCCCCAAGACAAGGCGGAGAAACATAATGGAGTGATTTACGGGCGCCTGGTGGGCGGCGGCTCGGTGCACTTCACGGCGAACTACTGGCGATTTCACGAAATCGATTTTGTGGAGCGCAGCCGCCGGGGAGAGATACGCGGCACGGGGTTTGCGGATTGGCCGGTGACGTATGCGGAGATGGAGCCGTACTACACGAAGGTGGAATGGGAGGTCGGCGTCTCGGGCCTGGCGGGCTCGAACCCCTTCGACCCGCCCCGATCCAAGCCTTACCCTGTGCCGCCCATGCCGGTGAAATCTTCCGGCGTCATTTTTGAGCGCGCCGCCCGGAAGCTGGGATGGCATCCCTTCCCCGCACCCTTAGCGATTCTTTCCCAATCTTATCGAGGAAGGGCGGGATGCGTTCACTGTGGGCGCTGCGAGGGATTTGGGTGCGAGGTGGGGGCGAAATCCAGTTCGCTCGCAAGTGTCATTCCGGTGGCGCAGCAAACGGGGCGGTGCGAGATTCGCACCCAAAGCTATGCCTGTCGGGTGGAAACCAACGCGCAAGGGCGAGCCACCGGCGTGGCCTATTTCGACGCCCGGCGGCAAGCGCAGTTTCAGAAGGCGCGCGCCGTCATTCTGAGCGCCAACGGCGCCGAGACGCCGCGCTTGCTGCTGCTGTCCCGTTCGCCGCGCTTTTCTCAAGGCCTGGCGAACTCGAGCGGCTTGGTGGGAAAACACCTGATGATTAATGGCTACCACGAAGTCTACGCCACGTTCGATGAGCCGCTCAATGAATACAAGAGCGTCGCGGTCAGCCGCGTATTGCACGACTTTTATGAATTGGATCCCAAACTGGGGTTTTGCGGCGGGGGCGCGCTCGACGCGCGGTTTGGTGTGACGCCTCTAAGATTTGGGCTGGGGGCTCTACCGAGCGACGTCCCACGCTGGGGCAAGGCTTACAAGGGCTGGCTCGAGTCGTACTCGCGAACCATGATCGTGGCCTGTCATGCCGCCTCCCTGCCCGTGGAAGCCAACAGCATCTCGCTCGACTCCGAGTTGAAAGACGCCTGGGGCCTGCCCGCGATGTGCATGACTTACAGAGATCATCCCGATGATCTGAAGACCGTCAGCTATTTGAACGACCGCGCGCTGGAACTCATGGACGCCGCCAAGGCCCGTAAAGTCTGGACTTGGCCAGTCCACGAGCAGTCCTTCGCCGTCCACCTGCTGGGAACCTGCCGCATGGGCAATGACCCGAAAACCTCGGTCGTGAACGCCCACCACCGCACTCACGATGTGCCGAACCTCTTCCTCTGCGACGGAAGCAGCTTTGTGACCTCCGGCCGGGGACAACCTACCATGACCATCCAGGCGCTCGCCTTTCGGGCCGCGGAAAAGATTGCTGCCGCGGCACGCCGGGGCGAGGTCTGAATTCCCAGTTATTCATATCGCAGCGCGATTATTGGATCGACCCTCGTGGCGCGACGAGCAGGCACGTAACTCGCCAGGACGGCAACCCCTGCCAAAAGCAGAGAGACGGCGGCGAAGGTCAGGAAGTCGGTGGGGCGAACACCAAACAGCATGGACGACATCAAGCGTGTCAAAACCAGGGCGGCGGCCAGTCCTGCCCCGATCCCGATCAATGACAGCCGCAGTCCGTGTGCCACCACCATTCGCAGCACGTCCGCGCGCTCGGCGCCCAGCGCCATGCGGATGCCGATCTCATGCGTGCGCTGCGTGGCCGTATACGAGATCACCCCGTAAATCCCCACCGAAGCCAGCACTAAAGCCAGGCCCGCGAAGACGCCAAGCAGGAGCATGGAGAAGCGGCGGCCCGCCACGGAGTCTGAGATGATCTTCTCCATCGTCTGAACGTCGAAGACGGGCTGGTCTTTATCGCGCTCAGAAACGCGGCTGCGGACGGCGCTGACCAGACTCAGCGGGTCCACGCTCGTCCGCACCATCATGGTCATGCCCTGCGCCGCCAGCGGCAGGATTTGATCCGGCAATTGCGTAAGCGGCAGGTAAAGCTGGTACTGGATCTTGGACGAGGCGTCGGTGTCGAGCCCGAAGTGCTTGACATGACCCACAATGCCGACGATCTCGATCGGCCCGTCGAGGCCCGGGCCGAATCCTTCCGGCACAGCGATCCTGATGCTCTGGCCGATCGGGTCCTGGTGGGGGAAAAGTCCCTTGGCCATCGTCTCGTCTATAACCACGACTTGGGGGGAACCTTTGACGTCCGAATCGCTGACGAAGCGCCCGCGCAGCAACGGGATATCCATGGCTCGGAGGTACCCAGGCGTGACGTCGTAGAGCAGCGCCCACAGCATCTCGCTTTGGGAACTGGGGCGAGGTCGGCCCGAAACCCAAAAGGGCAGTTCGGAGTCGCTGCCTGTCAACGGGACGTCGTCAACCTCACCTGCCGCCTGTACACCTGGCAGTGAGAGTATGGTTTGATTGAGGTCCCGGTAGGCACTCCTAACTCGGTCGGCATTGGAACGATTGGCGGGGCTGAGGCCCACGGAGAAAGTAAGCATGTTTCGCGCGTTGAAGCCCGGGCTCACCCTGCTGAGGCGCCACATGGTTTTTAGCATCAAGCCGGCGCCGACCAGCAGGACCATCGAGGCCCCCACCTCGGCCACCATTAGCGCGGAGCGCAGCCGGTGTTGCCCGCCCGTAGAGCCGCGGCTTCCTTCCCGCAGGGTGGATTGCAAATCCAGCCGTGACATCTGAAGGGCCGGCGCCAGGGCGAAGATCACACCCGTGGCCGCTGAAGCCGCCAGGGTGAACAGCAGGACCCAGCCGTCCACGCCGATGTCCTCCATGCGGGGCAATCCGCCGGGAATGGCCGCCAAGACTGCCTTGGTCCCCCAGTGAGCAAGGAGCAAACCAAAGGCGCCGCCGGCGAGAGCCATCAGCACACCTTCAGTTAGAACCTGCCGCATCATGCGGCCCTGGCTCGCGCCCAGGGCAGCGCGGATGGCCATCTCCCTGCGGCGTGACGTGGAGCGGGCCAGGAGCAGATTGGCCACGTTGGCGCAGGCAATCAGAAGCACAAAGCCCACCGCGCCCAGCAGCACCAATAAAGCGGGCCGTACATCCCCCACGATATCTTGCGCCAGCGGCCTCACGTTGACACTGTGATGGGCATTCGACTTAGGGTAGGCCTGCGCGAGCTGAGCAGCCACGCTGTTCATGTCTGACTGGGCCTGCTCCCTGCTTACCCCGGGCCTCAGGCGGCCTATGGCGCGCAGCCCGGGATGGGCCTCGCGCGAGTGCGCAAGCACGTCGTCCCATTGGCCGAGCAGCGTGAAAACGTCCGCGGCGCCCCAAAGACGGAAATCAGCCGGAACTACGCCGATTACGGTGTAGCCCTGTCCGCTCAAGGTGATCATTTTCCCGATGATGTCGGGACTGGAGCCAAATCGGCGCTTCCAAAGCCCGCCACCGATCAGCACCACGCGGGCCGCACCTAAATGGTCCTCTTGGAGTTCGAAATCACGGCCACGTACGGGCTTGATTCCAAAAGTGGAGAAAAAAGAGGCTGACACCATTCTTCCATTCAGGTGCTCTGGCATCCCGCTGCCCGTCAGGTCATAATCGGCCCAGCGGTGTCCGGCGAGACTTTCAAAGGACCGGTTCTCCTTTTGCCAATCCTGCAAGTTGGCGTAGGAGATGGCCATGTTGTCGAACTCCGGCGTCTTTTCCCCCAGGATCATGAGCCGGCTGGGATCATGGTATGGAAGCGGCTGAAGGAGTACTCCATTGATCACACTGAAGATTGCGGTGTTGGCGCCGATGCCGAGGGTCAGCGTCAAGACGGCAACAATCGTGAAGCCGGCGTTGCTCGCCAGCATGCGAAAGCCGTAGCGGATGTCTTGCCAGAGCGTTTGCATTTTAAGCGCCCTCCCGTTTTGTCGGAGACCCTCGTTATTGTGAGATCCCCTAAGGACGAAAACGCGAAAGCGCTGCCCTGAGTTCCAAAAAGAACTGGAGGGCGGCCCGCCATATCGAAAGACAGCCCGCTGAAGCTGTGGAGGATTCCTGAATGTGTCATCCTGAGCGAAGCGAAGGATCTCTGTAGTTGTTTGTAAACCGCTGAAACATAAGAAACTGCGGTGATCCTTCGCTTCGCTTCGGATGACAGCCGTCGGGCTGACTATTTGCCGGTCCAGCAAGCTTGTCGCTTGCCTAAGAAGGCCGAAATGCCTTCCTGGGCGTCCGCAGCAAGCGAATTCATGCTCATGATCTCTTTGGCGTAAGCGTACGCTTTGGGCTGATCCAAGTCGACCTGGGCATAGAACGCCTGTTTGCCCAGCGCGACGGTGAGGTTGCTGGCCGAGGCGATCTTTGCGGCGAGTTCGCGGGTTGTTCGGGCCAAATCAGCATCTGCGACGACCTTGTTGATCAATCCCCATTCGGCAGCGGTAATAGCGTCGATCGGATCACCCGTCAATAACATCTGGAGAGCCCTTTTGCGGCCTACGGCGCGGCTCAATGCCACCATGGGGGTGGTGCAGAATAATCCGATCTTGACACCGGGCGTGGCGAAGGATGCCTGGTTCGATGCCACCGCCAGATCGCAGGTCGCCACCAACTGGCACCCCGCGGCCGTCGCGATCCCCTGCACCTGGGCAATGACGGGCTGCGGAATCGACTGCACCTTTGTCATTAATTCCGTGCAGACGTCGAAGATGCGCCGGTACACATTGATATCGCGCCCCACCATTTGGCCCAGGTCATGGCCGGAAGAAAACACCTTGCCTGCGGCCGCCAGGATGACCGCGCGCAAACTCGAGTCACCGCCAATATGTGTCAAGCAGTCGATGAGTTCCAGCATGAGTTCGAGCGACAGCGCATTCCGGCGGTTGGGCCGGTTCAACGTAACGATCGCCGACGGCCCTTCGATATCGAAGCAGATGTTCTCATATGGCATGGGTCATTCCCCCTCGGCGCAGAGTAACTTCAACGCCGGGCCAGAAATCGTCAACAAGCTCTCCGACTCCAAAGCTACGCCGATCCATTGAGAGCGGCAACAGCTTCGCCGATGCGCCTCGGATAACTTCGCAGCAACTGCTGCTTCCTCTTCACCCAGGCTTGGTTCGACGCCATAACCTTTCGGGATAGCGCGATGGCCGCTTGCATCTGGCTGGGCGCGGGCCCTCCCTCAACGGTCCTGACTTCGACGAAGTGCCTGGGATCGAGAGCCTTCATACATTCCTGGTCAGAGATCTTGAGGCGGCGCTCGATCACTTTGGGCGCCAGTCGTTTCAGGGCGGCAACCAGCCGTCGATGCGTGTAGGCGCCTGCCACCGCTTCCACAGATTGTGAAACAAGCTGGTGCGCCTGGCGGAAACTTATGCCCTCCTTCCGCACCAGCGTGTCCGCCAGTTCCGTCACCGTCAGAGGCTTATCCGAGACGCTGCGGCGCAGACGTTCTTTGTCGACCTCCGAAGCAGACATCACTCCCTCAAACAATCGCAAAGCCCTCAAGGCGTCGTAGAACATCGAGAGGATCAGGGGCTGCAAATCATCTTCAGCGTCTACGGTGTCGCCAAACGGCGTGTTGTGCGCGCAGGTAAGAACTGCCTGAGCCTGGCCCAGCGCCTTGCTGGCCAGGACGCGCGTGTGCTCGAGCGCCACGGGATTGCGTTTCTGCGGCATGATACTGCTCACCTGCACAAACGCATCGTCGAGACGCAGGAAACCAAACTCGGCTGAACACCACAGCAGCAGGTCTTGTACCAGCCGTCCCAGGTTGATCATAGACACGGCCACGGCCGCGGCGGACTCGGTCAGGTAATCGACGGCGGCAATCGCGCCGTACGAGTTGAGCTGCACCCCATCAAAACCCAGCAGTTGAGCAGTGTATTCACGATCGATGGGAAAGCCTGTGGTAGTGATGGCGCAGGCGCCCAGCGGGCTCCGGTTCACCCGATCAAACAACGCGCGCAGCCGCGCCGCGTCGCGTTCGAGAAACTCGACGGCGGCCATCAGGTAATGAGCGAGGGTCGTAGGCTGAGCCGGTTGGGTGTGAGTGTAGGCGGGCATGAGCGTGGCGACGTTATCGCTCGCGCACTCCAGAAGAACCCGCGAGGCATCCACAACAGCGGCCACAAGTTTGAGAATCTCTCGCCGCAAGACCATACGGTACATCGTGACATCGATGTCATTGCGGCTGCGGGCGGTGTGCATCTTGCCAGCGACGTCACACCCGCATTCTCGTTCCAAGCATAGCTCAACATGAAAGAACAGGTCCTCGCAGGATCGCTCGCGCTTGGCTTGGGCGAGCTTGTCGCGGTCGAGACGAGCCAGAGCCTCCAGGCACGCCTTTGCCTCCCGGCGCCGGATGATTCGCTGCCGGCAAAGCATTAAGGTGTGAACGCTGTGAATCTCCAGCAAGGAGTCGAGAAAATATCTCTTGGCGTCCTCGAAATTAACCGCCAAGACAGTTTCATCGTAGATCGGGGCTGGGAATTTTTCATTCATCTTGAAGTGTAGACTGTAGAGGCGACCCTCGTGGTTGCCCGGGGCGGCCGCCAGGGCCGCCCCTGCACCTCTGTTCTAAAACCGGAAGTGCAATCCGAACTGCATCTGGCGCATCGCCGTCGCCGTATAGGTAATCTGGCCGGCGCCCGAAACGTCAACGGTGTTGGCGGGCTGGCCGTAATTATTAATGTTGAACGCGTTGAAGTTTTCCCAGCGGAACTCGAGCGTTTTGCCTTCGCTGAGAACGAACGTCTTGGCGAGCGCCAGATTCACCACATAAGTCGCGGGTCCCCAAAGCGAATCGGCTGAAGCCGTACCGTCCCGATAGGGTTGTTGAGGTTCGCTGTAGGCGGCCGGATCGAACCATTCCGCGGCGCTCTGCTTGATGTCGTGAGGGTTGCCGATGATGTCCGCTCGAACCCCGTTGAAGTCGGTGTCGTTCAGCAATGGCGCGTTCGAGACCATAGGCGAGAAGGGACGTCCGGACTGGAGCGTGGTGATGCCGTTCAAACTCCAGCCCCCCAGAATCAGATCCAGCGGTTTACTGCTGCCGGCACCCCAATGCTGGCCGTGCCCGTAGGGGATCTGCCAGACATTGGTGAGCGTCAGCGCATGGATGGAATTGAAGCTGAGCGGCCCGTAGGAAGCGCCCCAGTCGCGGTTGTTGTCAAAACCGCCGCCACCGAAGTTACTGCTGCCCATGGCCTTCCCGTAAGTGTAATTGAGCGCGAAATCCAGACCGTGGGAGGCACGCTTCTCCAGCCTCACTTGCAGGCCGTTGTAATTGCTGGTGTCGCAGTTGCACGAGTAATAGATTCCCTGTTCCAGACCGAATGGGGCGTAGAACGGCCGGCGTGAGTCGAGCGAGCCGGGGCCCGGGACGGCCTGGTTAAGGTTCGGGTTCACATACAGGTGCCGTCCCACGTTGCCGACGTAGGCGACCTGGAAGGAGAATCCGCTGCCGAACTGGTGCTGGACTGCGAAATTCCAAAAGTAGGCCTGCGGCACCCGGTAGGAATTCAGCGGCCAGAAGAAGTTGACGGGGCTGATTCCGTCGGGAAGAGGATACTGGCCATTCGAGCCGACCGGAGGATTGGGCGGCGCTGGTGGACCCGTCAGCAGATTGAAATCCGGTGTGTAGGGATACACCTGGGGAACAAACTGGTCAAGCGTCGCGGGGGGATTGTACTCGTCCCCCTGCCCGAAGATTGCGCCGTAACCGGCCGGCGTGAAACTCTGGCCATAGCCCGCGCGCACCACGGTGTTGGGCTTCACCTGATAAGCGAACCCCAGACGCGGCGTAAACCCCTTATTGTAGGGATGAACGCCCAAATTGAGAGGGATCGGCCCGATTCCTGCCGCCCATTCCATTCCAGTGGCCGGATCGAACATGCCTGTGCCGCCCGGTTTGGCCGCCTCCTGCGGCAGGTAATTTTCCCAACGTACCCCGTAGTCCAGCGTCAGCTTGCGGGTGATTCGCCAGGTGTCTTGTGCATACAGGAAGATGCGGGTCTGGCGCAGGCCGGGGTAGTAAATGCCACTGGCAATGCGGTCGAAATTCGAAGGGTGGCCGAGCAGGAAGGAAGCCAGGGCCGCCCCCGTGGTCGCGTTGCCACCCGCCAGCGTGTCGACCGTGGCGTTCCCGGTCACCGTATCCGTGAAGGTGATTTCGCCGGAGCGGTGGAAGTCACTGGGGATGCGCTGCTGCTGGTCGCGGGGAATCTCCGCTCCCCACTTGATGGTGTGATTGCCGTGTTCCTTGGTCCAGTTGGTGATCCAGTCGAATTGATTCTCGGTTTCCTTCAACGGGCAATTGCAGGCGTTGACCCCCAGCGCATATCCGAAATCAAAGCCGCCATTTCCGTTGATGTAGAAGGCAGGCATGCCGCTGGTTTCCTGGGTTCCCTGGTTCAACCCAGGCAGCCCCGCCTCTGTTGCGGGGAAGGTGCCAACTCCGTAAGGCTCAACCCGAATGCGGTAACGGAAAGTTCCAAAGCGAAATTCACCCACCAAAGTGGGACTGACGGTGTAAGTAAATCCGATTGCCAGGCTCTGGTTGCGGTCCAGGGATTGGCCGGCGAAATTGAAAAACGCCGGCCCGCCCGCCTCCGCTCCAAAAGCCGCGGGCGCCTTGATGGTGAAGTCCGCCAGGGAATAACGGCCAAAGAAACTAGCCTTGTTCGAGATGTTGTAGTCCAGTCGAACGTCGGGCTGATCGGTGTCGTAGACCTCCACACCCGAGGCGATGTAATTGTTATAGATCTGTCCCGGGCTGCCGGAATTGGGCGGCGGGAGATAAGACATGATATTGGTTACCGGCGCCGCGACGGGAATCACGTTCACCTGGCCGCCCGTGGTAATGGCTTCCCGCCCGGTTCCGTCAGGATTCCCCGTGTTGGGGTCAAACACCAGGCCCCCTTGTGCCGGGACCGAGCCGCCCTCCGTGGTGGGCACCATGTAGGGGTTTCCGCAAGCGCTGGGAGAAACCGATCCGTCTGCGCAAATATAGTTCCCCAGCAGGCCCTGCAAGTTGCCGCCGCGCTCGGCGAGAGTCGGCACCGTGGTGATCAGAGATCCGCCATTCCGTTGGCGTGTTCCTTGATAATCGCCAAACAAGAAGAGCTTGTTCTTTATGAGAGGCCCTCCCAGCGAGCCGCCGAACTGATTCCATCGCTCCGGCGGATTCAATCCCGTGAAAGGGTTGGCGGAGTTCAAAATTTTGTTCTGAAGGTATTCGAAGCCAGAACCGTGCAACTGGTTGGTCCCGGACTTGGTCGTCGCTTGCAGCAGCGCCCCCGCCACGGCGCCGAACTCTGCGTCATAGTTGCTGGTGGTCACCTTAAGTTCCTGAAGCGAATCAATGTTGGGGTTAATGATGGCGATCGCCAGAAGGGGGTTTTGATTGGCCGTTCCATCCAGCAGGAATCCGTTGGCGGTAAAATTCTGGCCGTTGACGTCGATCTGCAAACCGGCTTGAGGATTCTCAGCGCTCGAGACGGAAAAGCTGTCTGCATAAGCACCCGGCATCACCAGCAGCAGCGAAGTCATGTTGCGGCCCAGAACCGGAAGGCTCGCCAGTTCATTGCTGGAGAGCGTTTCGCTAATTTCGGCGCGGTCCGTCTTGAGGGTGGGCGTTTCACCGGTAACACTCACCGTGGTAGTAGCTTTGCCGACCAGCAATTTCGCGTCGACCCGCGTCGCAGCGTCTACGTCCACGGTAGCATCGGCAATGAACGTCTCAAAGCCAGGCGCTTCGATGGTCACTCGATAGTGCCCTGCCAGAAGATGCGTCTGGATGTAGTTGGCATCAGGGTTTGTTTTGAGCTGGTAGTCGATCCCTCGGTCCAGATCCCGGATGGTCACGGCCGCGCCCGGAACTGCCGCCCCGCTGGGGTCGGTCACCGTGCCGAAGATGCTGCCGGAAACAGCTTGGCCAAAGCTGAATCGGGTCGTGCCAAGGGCGAGAAGCGCAAGGACGATCAGTATCTGTAGGGGGACGGCTCGCCGTCCCCGGCGAGAGGCTAGGACAAACCCCGCTTCTGTTGCTTCTGATTCAAACTGTACAGGCGTTATGGATCGCATTTTCATTTGTCTCCATCCCGATACACGGGCTCACCGTCTCCCGCACCCCCACGGCAGGTTCTTACTCAGCCGTTTGCGAGAAGCAATGGTCTTAAATTTCCGTTAGCTTGCTGCCCTTCAACCCGTACGCAAAAACAAAACAACCCGCCGGCGGATTGGGTCCGACGGTGGGTTGGGATGCAGGTATTCTATTTGGCTCCCTGCTAAGCACACCACCCACACGCCGGTTCTGGGCGTCTACAACAGCAGGCGAGCGCGGCGAGTTGGAGGCTATTCCCCACGTTGATAATCAGAGTATAGGACATTCTGTCGTGGCTGTCAAGGATTCAAGTTCAAACCCCTTGCTGCCAACTCCTCCAGCCACAAGGCAGGCGCAATGTGCCTGTCATTCCTGCGAAGGCGGGAATCAAGGCGTACATGGACCACCGCGGGCCCTCGCCCCAGCCCCCAAGTAAGTTGTCGCAATCGGCTTCCAAGTATAGAATGGCGTTATACCCTAGGGGCAGCGAACGCGAAGAACAGTGTCGATCATCGTGTGGGTGCACTCTGAGTCGCTTCGTCGGTAGGTATCACTACAATAGTATCGGAGTGGGAAGATATGGCTAAACCTAGGCCGCTGGTTCGTTCTCGCTATTCCGACCTCAATTGTGGGGCGTGGGTCGTTTATGAGCCGGGAGCGCTTCTGCCACGTTCCCTCGTCAAGCGACTGGCGGGCAACCAGATTCTCCTAAAGATCCTGGCGCGATTAACGAGGGGGCGTTGGCCGTGGGTGGTGACGGAGCGATATCAAATAAACGAGCGAATAGTGGAGGTGCCATTTGTGCTTCGCAGCATTACCGAAGGTCAGAGGTTGGTCCTCGACCTTGGCTGCTGCGAGAGCCCGCTGCCGTTGCAACTTGCTAGCTTGGGCCATAAGGTGGTTGCCGTTGACCAGGATGAGTATTTGGCAAGGCACCGTAATCTCAGTTTCGTTCGTGGCGATATTTGCCGACTCAGCTTCCGCTCTAATCTTTTCGATGTGGCAGTGTGTTTAAGCACCATCGAGCACGTCGGCCTCGGCTTTTATGGGGACCCGGTGCGCCCGCAGGCCGATCTGGCGGCAATCCGCGAGATATGGACGGTGCTGAAACCTCTCGGCCGACTGCTGCTGACCACTCCATTTGGCAGGCCCCGCGAGGGATGGCAACACGTGTACGATTGGGCGGGTATCATGAGATTGCTCTCGATTTTTCAAATCGAAAGCACGCAATTCTACAAGAGGGTCGGAACAGACTGGATTGAAACATCGCGTGAAGAAGCAGCGGAAGTGGATTCGCCGGGAGAAACCAATGCCATCGTGCTGGTCCAAGCCCGCAAGCCAAGCGAGTAGCTCTTCCGCAACCCTCCGGTGACTTAACCCGCCCCCTTCGGCAGTAATTGCCAGCATGATGCTGCAATTTCACCTCGCCTTCTTGAAGGGTGACCGCGCCGGCATGGAACTTGCTGCAGCCCAGGCGAAAGGCAAGCCGGGAGCGGAAGACTGGGTGGCGCATTCAGAAGCCCTGGTCGAGGCTCGTTCGGGCCATCTGAGGGCAGCCGCTGCGACGCCACGCCGTGCCACGGACTTGGTGCAACGAGCCGGCCAGCGGGAACAGGGCGTTCGCTTTATCAGGAGATAAAACCAAGGCCAAGGCCACGTACCACGATTTCCTCACCCTGTGGAAAGAAGCCGGCCCCGAGATACCGATCTTCAAGCAAGCCAAAGGAGAATACGCTCGGCTGCAGTAAACAAAGATGAATCCAAAACAAGTCGATGCTCTGGCGAGAATTATCTGGGACTACATGAAACTGAACCAACCGCTCAGGCCGGCGGACTGCGTCCTGGTCTTCGGCAGTCACGATCCGCGCGTCGCGACATACGGCGCCGGGCTGTTCTTGAGGAGACTGGCCCCGCTGATTCTCTTTTCCGGAAAGCGCGGTGGCCTCACCCGGAAGTGGTCAAAGACGGAGGCTGAGAGATTCGCTCAAATCGCCATTCGGGCGGGGGTTCCGCGAGGCAAGATTCTCATCGAGAAACAGGCGACGAACTCCGGAGAGAATGTACTGTTTACGAAAAGGCTGCTGGAAAAACGAGGTCTCAATCCTGGGAGCTTTCTTGTCGTCCAAAAGCCTTACATGGAGAGGAGAACCTGGGCCACGTTTAAGAAAGTGTGGCCGCGAAAGAAAATCATCGTCACCTCGCCGCCGATCTCGTTTGAAGATTATCCGAACCGATCGATATCGAAACGCGACGTGATTGCAATTATGCTGAGCGATTTGCAGAAGATCGCGCTCTACCCCCAAAAGGGATTTCAGATTCCGCAGAGAATTCCAAAGAAGGTTTTGGATTGCTACCGGCAGTTCGTTAAGCTCGGCTATACAGAACACCTCGTCCGCGAAGGCTCGAGAATCGTGCCCATTTAATGCGATAGGACCGGCCCCGCCGAACGCCGCTCCTTGTGGTGCGGGCGTCTCGCCCGCACCACAGCGCCGGGCCGGCGCCTCGACTTTCATTTTCAAAGGTAGGCGCAAAGGCGATGTCCACCCAGGATGACAGCAGGAGGCAGGAGGCCAAAAATCTGTACCTCGGTCCGTATCTACTCGCATCTAATGCAGAGAGGCAGCCGGGTATCGCGGTCTCGGCGCCCGAATCGAACGTTTCTACCAAGGTGACGATGGCGGCCAAAAAACACAACACAAAGCAGCGGACGAGAACCACGAAGAAAACCCGCAAGAGCGCGGTCCGAGTCAAGTCCGCGACGAAGCCGAATCCCGCGGTCGATCCCCCAAAATTGCAGGCGAGTTTCGATCCCGACCTGCGGATCCTCAAGCCACCCCAGGCGGAAAAGGCGGCGGCGCTGGAACGTGAGGAAAGCCAAGGGCGCTCGGCCGGCCAGGCAGGCAGTCTACAGGGCCTCTCCGATCTGCCCGGCGCGGCGCCCGAAAGCGTGGATGAACTCCTCGAGGAAGGAAACTCCTTTGAGGCCGGAATCGTCGAGGGCGTCGAAGACGCTCCCGATGCCGATCAGGGAGAGGTCAGGACGCACGAGGTCCTGGAAGACGACGTCCCTGAAGAGTATTTAGACAACGAGCCGTGAAAGCACCGCTTAGGGTTGATCTCTCGCGCAGCGGAAGCCGATGGGAATATCGTTTCCCTCTTTTTCCTGCTCTAAGCGGTGCGAAACGCGAAGGCCCACGGCATCGCTCTCCCAGAATCCCCCCCGCGCCACTGCGGTAGCATTTGGAGCGAGGGGCTGCTCAACATCGGGGCCGGTTGCTACTGAGTCATCGTAGTATTTGATGAAGTAGCGGTCCAGAACCCATTCCCAGACGTTACCCAGCATATCGTAAAGGCCGAAAGCGTTCGGTTTCTTCTTTCCCACTGCATGGGGCGCATCTTCGCTGTTCTTTGCATACCAGGCGATCTCGGAGAGCACCCCATAGTAGGCTTGAGGGCTGCCCGCTCGCGCCGCATATTCCCACTCCGCCTCGGTCGGCAGGCGTCCACCTGTCGTGGCGCAGTAGTTCTTTGCGTCAGCCCAGCTTACGCCGCAGACGGGAAGATTTCCGTCGCTGGATGGACCACGCGGGACGAATTTGGGGTTAATTCTCTTGTAGGCCGCGACCGTCACCTCGGTCTGCCCCATCCAGAAGCCCTTCTCGATAACCACTTGATGCGTCGGTTTTTCGTCGTCTTTGCATTCGCTGTCCTGCTCCGAGCACCCCATCATGAAGGTTCCGGAAGGTATCCGTACGTAATTCAGCCCGTCCGCAGGATTGGTCCAAGTCTTTGGTTGAGAAGTGGTCTGCGTGGTGCGAGAAGCCAGGTTCGTCAAATCTCCGATCTTGGGTGGAGGAATGTTGCGAACCGTCGGCCGGCGTGATTTGACGAAGAGGATTGCTGCGGCGAATAACGCCAGCGTCAAGGCCGCGCCCACAAGCCACTTTACCCGGCTCTCGGGCGGGGTTGTGAGACGCGGAATCTGCTCTCCCGCCAGCGCCGCACGAGTGGCCTCGATCAGGCGCTTCAAGTTCTGGTCCGTGCTGCCGTCTGGGGCGTCGAGCCACTGGGTCAGGGAAAGAAAGTACTCCAGATCTTCGGGCACGGCCTTCTGTGAAATGCGGAAAGGTATGATCCGCTTCTTGCCATTGAACGCGTGCCCAACCTCACTGAGGATGTGCGGCGAGGCCGCCGCCGGCTCCGTGAGAATCAGCACCAGCACACGAACCGAACGAATCGCCTCCACCAGCGCAGTCGGGTAATCGACGCCCGGCTCGATATTCCTGGGAGCAATCCAACACGCAATCCCGGCTTCCTCCAAGGCGCCGCAAATGCGCTCGGCCGTAGCCTTGTCAGCAGACGAATAGCTGATGAAAACCTGTTGCCCCATGCCCTAACCTTTTAAGACAGTTTCTCATGCACGCGCCTGGAGTCAAGGGGTTTGGTGTGAAGCCTACGAAGTATATCAGCAACCCGCCCGCCTTGGAGTGCGGCAGTTCTCAGTTTACGGTTTAGGCATGCATTCTGACCCACGCTTCTTCCGAGTGCAGCGCGGCAAGGGCCTTAGGCCGGATTTTCCGATACACCCTGGCAGGCGGCAACGCGGCTCCATCCACTTCGAGCAACCGCGACACCGGGATCCCGAACAGCCGCTCATTTTCCTCAAGCAACGGGCAGACGAGTGCCCAGTCAGGTTCCTCCAGCAAAGCAAACTCCCCACCGTTTAGCTGTTCCTCGGAAACTTTGGAGTGTGGATCGCGGATGTAGAGGGCTCCGCCCGCGGCCAGCGAGAACAGGTTGCCGCCAGGGTAAGGGATATCCAACTCGACGATCTGCCCTTGATCGTTCACCGCAATCCCATTCAGGACAGCGCAGCCGCCGCCCGCCAGCGGGTCCCCAGCCATGAAAGACTCGGCGAGATAATCCAGGCAGGTGCCATTGATCACCACGCGAGGCCTGCCGACCGCGTTGATGAGGGGCCGCCCCGCGGCATTGCCCAGCACGAAGGCCTGCCCGCCCTTGCCGGCATAGAGGAAGGTCTGGCCGACGCTGCCATAGACCACCAGTTTCCCATCTTTCATGATCTGGGCGAGTTGATCCTGTGCGTCTCCGTGCACAAAAACCTCCGCTCCGTCGATTCCGGAGGCAAGGTAATCACCCGAAGATCCGTACACGTCGATACGCACGCCGGCGCTGCCAGGTCCCAGGCCGTTAGCGATGAACCGGTGCCCGCGCGCCTGCGCCACGATGAATTGTCGAAAGCCCCCTTGGTAAAGACGAACGATTTCCCGCGCCAGCGAATCCTCGCCTTCGGGCGCGAAGCCGCGGGCGTCCAACACCACCGTGGGCGCTCCGCCAGAAGGCTTAGAAAGAGCATCGCGCTCACTTACGACAGCGAAGGCAGCGGAAGGGGCCCGGCGAATCGACTCGAAGATCGCGCCCAAGCTCGCATCGAAAAGCGAAAGCAGGCAACTGCGCCGCATCGAGCCGGTGGGATACCGCCGGTCCAGCAAAAACGTAAGTACGCTCAGAGCGCGCCTCCGACCATCGTCGCTCCCGGCCGTATTCTCGAGTGCCCTAAGAAACGCCAGCAGGGTGTCGTAGTCCCAGGCCGGCAGTTGCTCCCTAACCCACGCGAACAGGTCGCCTGCCGGCAGGTCCGGCAACGGAATCACGGTGTGCCAGGCAGCGGCGGAGGCGCGATAGGGTTTCTGGAGCGCGCTCAGCTCGATGCGCCGGCCGAACTTGTCCGTGCACACGAGCGCGGCCCCGGGCGCAACTGCGGGACCGTCAGCCACCGGGCTTGACGAGCAGCAAAACGGTCCCGCAACACTGTCTTGTGCCGCAGCGCCGTCACGTCCCGCGGCGCTCTCATGTCCCGCAACGCTGTCACGTCCTGCAGCGCTGTCGTGTCCCGCAGCGCTGTCATCCTGAGGAGTCCCGATCCGATCGGGACGACGAAGGATCTCTGCAGTTGCCCGATCATCGAATTGCGGAGATTCTTCGTTTCGCTCAGAATGACAGGCTCCATTGGCTTGTACTGTGAATATGAATGCACCGCCATCCGTATGGCTGCCCCCGCGCGCGTTCCAATAGAGGTCGGCGCGGCTCCAGACTCTCGAATCTTCTCCGGCCAGACTCTCCAGCGTGGCGTCAATGGCCTGCTTCTCAGAGGCTGCCAAGCCGATTGAGACCTCACCTTGCTGCATGGCGAAGACCTGGGGCCGCAGCATGCTGGTATCGGTGATTCCGATCAGGCGGTAAACTCCCTGGGCGGGAACGGATTGTGCGATCAGAAAGAACCAGGGGCCATCCGGCGAGCCGTGAATGTGCACGGCCTGGAGTTGCTGGTAGATTGCCTGCTTCTCTTTCGGAAGCAGGGTAAAGTCCCGTTCAGTTGTAGGAGCCAGAGATTCGATCACATATTCGAGCGGGTAAGCGTACGTTCTGTGCAGAAGATCGAACAGCAAGACGGAAACTTCCGTATCGGTGAGGAAGAGGGGATGAATATTCCGCTGAGCCAGGTACTCGCAGAGGGAGGCATAGTTGGCGAAGTCGCCGTTGTGCACAAGGGCTTCATGAAGTCCAACGAAGGGGTGCGCGCCACCGGGATGCCAGACCTTGCCTTTGGTCGGGTAGCGATGATGGCCGAGCCACACGTGGGCGTGAAGGTCCTCGAGTTGGTAGTAGCGGATCACGTCATCGCCGTATCCGACCATTTTGAGGGTCAGCAGGTTCTTCCCGTGCGAAAGCACGAAGGCGCGCTGCTTGCCGGTCGAGGCGTAGTAGGCGCGGTTCAGGCGATAACTGTTCTGGTAGACGATCTCGTCTTCGAAGTCCCCCAGAGTTCGGCCCGGCCTCTGCGCTGCCTCCAGGCCCGCCTTGGTTCTGAACGCTTCGATGGCTTCGGATCTCACACGGCCGAAATACAGGCAGACTTCCGGTGGCCTGACGTCGAGGCTGTCAACAAATTTCGTGTCCTTGCTGGCGGGCAGGGAGCGAGCCTGAACGAGCTCAAAGGTCGGCTCGAGACAATCCCGCTCCACCTCGGCCCTGACGCTCGAATCGAGATAAGCGATGGCGACCAGATAGTGGCTCTTGAGGATCTCTCGCGAGACGCCCAACTCCGCAGGCTCGAGGCCGACGGCGGCGATGCCGCCTCCCTTGCCGTTGCCTCGGTTGCGCATTTGGGCCAAGGCCCGGAAGAGATGGCGAGCCGGCATCTTCTCACTGCAAGCGATCCCCACCACGCCGCAACCACCCTCGGCTTCCGCCTTTCGCAACGAGGCTCGTGGCTCAGTTTCGGGATTAAGAAACCGTCGCGAGGCAAGCATCTTGGCGACTATCTCCGTTTGAGTCATCAGCACGCTCTCCTAAAACCGCAACCGCCCTGTCATTCCTCGCTTCGCTCTCACGCAAATCTGTCATTCTGAGCGAAGCGAAGAATCTGCATTCGTTCGACTCGAACCACAACTGCAGATCCTTCGCTTTGCTCAGGATGACAGCGATCTTTGATTGTTCTCCATCTTCATAGTCGTTCCGCACAGCATGCGGCTAGCCCGCCGACCCCCCATCTTGCCGCGGGCCCCGATAAACCAGCAAATCTGTTCTACCCACGAGATCGCGAATGCTCGCGAGCCCCAGCCAGCGCAGTATATTGCGAAGTTGCAAGGTGAAGGACTGGTACAAGTTATCGAGACGCTCCGCGCCCCAGTCTGTTTCCACGAGTTGCGACAGTTCCGGATCGGTGGTGGTCAGCCCAAAGGGACAGCCCCGCCCGCGCTCGCAATTGCCGCATCGCGTGCAACCCATCGACACCAGTTCCGCGGTGCCCAGGATCGCCCCATCCGCGCCCAGCGCAATCGCCTTCGCAATGTCATAGGCGGTGCGGATCCCGCCGCTTGCCATCACCGTGACTTCATTTCGAATCCCTTCCTGCGACAAGTAGCGGTGCACGCGAGGAATGGCAAACTCAATGGGCATGGCGATATTCTTCTTAGCGATTTCCGGCGCTGCACCGGTGCCTCCGTAACTGCCGTCCAGGTTAATGATATTCGCCCCGGCGTAATAGCTGCCGACGGCAACCATATCAATATCGATTGGCGTGGAGACCTTTACGGCGACCAGCGCTTCGGGGTTGACGGTCTTGATCCAGTCCAGGTGCTTCTTGTGATCCTCAACCGAATAGACGCTGTGAAAGGGAAAGGGTGAAAACAGGCTGATCCAGGGAACCGACTCGCGCATGCTGGCGACGGCCGTAGTCACCTTATCGCCCAGCAGATGTCCGCCGAGCCCAGGTTTTGCCCCTTGCGCATACTTGAACTCGACAATCCGCGCATCCCGGATCGTCTCTTCCCGAACCCCGAACATGCCCGTGGCCACCTGGGTGATGACGTGCTCCTTATAAGCATGAAGCGATTCCGGGTATCCGCCTTCACCCGTGGAGGTGAAAGTCTTCCAGGCCTGGGCTGTCTTGGCTCGAGCCAGCATCACCTGCTCGCTGATGGATCCGAAGGACATCCCGGCCCCGTAAAACGGGACGGGAATCCCGATCCTGGCGCCATCGGGCCGGCGATTGAGCGGGATGGAAAGATCGGGGGAAAGTTGGTGGGGGAACCAATGGTCCTGTGGAAGGAACTTGAAATCGAGCACATCGAATCCGCCACCCGAGTTGCCGACCCGATACTCCAACCCGTTGCCGGGTGATTCCCCGGTTTCGGCCTGAAGCCAAGTGGACAGGATCAGGTCGGATGTCCAGCGGTAGTCTCCCATGGCCGGCAGATGGGCTTTCCCCAGCTCCGGCCAAAGCTCGAAGCCGCGGTGTAAAGACCGGGCGTGCTTCTTGATGATGAGCCGTTCGTCAGCTTTTTCCGTCATACCCTTCGATCCCCGCAAAAACTTCGCGTTCCAAAACCTTCTGGAACATGGCGCGCCCTATCTCGCCTCGCAGGCGGCGGACTTCCCGGAGTCCCATGGCTCCCAGCACCTCCAGCAGTTGATCCCTCCAGGAAGCCAGAAGGTTCTCAATCCGCTGCGTCCCCCAATTGACTGAAAGACCACGGGGCAGTTGGAAACGGCTCGTGCGGCGATCGCGGCATTCACCAAGGAACCGGGCTTGCAGGGCCGCCAGCCACGAAGTGTCGAGGGCGACCGCATCCAGACCGCAGATGATGGCTTTGGGGACGTGCTCCGCCGCAATGATCCCACCACTACCCAGCAAGGCCACCTCGTCACGGCAGCCCGCCTGGAGAAAAGCACCGTGCGCCTCCCGGATAAGCTCCAGCACGAATCGCCCATCCGGTCCCCGGCCGTGATAGTCGGCCGTCAGGTGGAATAACCGGACGCCCGAGCGGTAGCGCTCCAGAAGTTCCTCAGGGGAAATGAAATCCTCGCGCAAACAAACGGCGCTTTCGCTAAAACGTTTCTGCAGTTCCCGAAAGAGCGTCTCGTTCCAACCCTCCAACTCGAACATGGAAGGCGCAAAGTCGAGACCTTCCAGCAAGCCGGCGTCATCCGGCCCAACCAACGGAACAATTCTCCCCTCGAGCTTGAATTGCTTGACGAGTGTGATCGGCAAGACCACCAGGGTCTCCGCGTTTTGAGCCGCATCCACGAGCACTCGAAGCAATTTCGGCGGTTGGACAGAGGAAGGCGGAACATCCAACAAGAAAGGAATGGGAAGGGAGAAGGCCCGCGCGCTTTCGCCAGTCACTAGACCTTGCCCATCAAAGCACAGAAAAGGCGGTTTCTGACCAATGTCTACGGAGGTGGAAATGAACTCTCGGCCGTGGATGCCGTCGCGGGTCGGCCGGACGATTTCCGACATGTCCGTCCACATCCCGTCCCAGCCTTCCCCACCGAATCGACCACGGTAGCCGGCGCCCTTTACGGGTACCCTCCCGGTTCGCGCTTCGTAACAGACGGTGTCGACGTGCCCTGGCGTAAAATACGAGTCGCCGAGACTCAGATGTTTGGGATTGAGGCGAACCTCCACCATCCCGGGATACTCGATGGTGCACCGCAAGCATGCCACGCAGGAGTCGCTCCTGGGCGCGAATCCCCCTACCGGTCCCGAGAAGACTCCATATAAGCAAGGCCGGCTAAGTGCCACGGCGCGGTTGCCTCGATAGCGAATCAGTTCTTGGATGAGATGCGCGGCCAATCCCGTCTTTTTGACTTTGACGCGTGTGCGGTTAGGAAATGGAGCGATCTCAGGCGCGGAGCTAGTGTGAAGGTAGTAGCGCTGATACATGTCGAGCCCTGCCATTTGGAAGAAATGACTTCAGGCTCCTCCTGCTTTGAGCCAGTGTATTGCGAGGGACGAGAGCTGAAGGCCGGATGAAATCCAACCGACGACCTCACCCGCGAAGAAAGAGATCCAGGTCCGCGGGGCACGACAGTCTACGGCAAGGCGTATCTCAAAAGCAAGTTTGTTGTTTCGGGTGTTCGGCGCAGTGCAGGCGTCTAAAGGCGTACAGAAATTGGGAGTGTGTCATCCTGAGCGAAGCGAAGGATCTCTGCAGTTGTTCGTAATCCGTTGAACCATCGGAAACTGCGGAGATCCTTCGCGGAGTTTATCCTGAGCGAACTCCGGTGATTCTTCGCTTCGCTCAGAATGACAAGCGAAGGACTCAGGGTGACAGCCGATCGAATTTTCCGCAATTCCCCTCCCCTGCTGCGACGCGAGCACCGCGCCTACGCCAGGGCGGGCGAGACGCTCGCGCTCCAATGGTGTACAATCCACCTGCCCGGTTTTGCACAGGGTTACAGTAGACAAATTTCCGAGAGGTTAACTCCCATGAACCTGCTTACGACGCTGAAAGGCTCTTTGCTCGAATCCTTCTTTCCTGCCGGGTGGGACCTGGCAAAGTGGGATGCCTGCGTGGCGGACGATCCCAAGGCAATTTTCGATCGGCAGTCCAAGTGGCACAGTGACTTTTCCATCCGCATGGCCGATACCGTCGCTGATTTTGACGTGATGCTGGGGCATGAGCTAGCCATGGAAATTCGGCGCTGCCGCGAAGCTGGCCGCAAGCTAGTACTGATTTTGCCGGTCGGCCCCATGGGCATGTACCGATGGACCGTTTACTTCCTGCGAGACTGGAAGATCCCTTGCCAGCACGTTTACGGTTTCAACATGGACGAGTGGAGCGACAGCGAAGGCCACACGCTTCCTCCTGACAACCCCGGCGCCTTCCAGTATGCCATGGAATCGGCCTTTTACACTCCGCTCGCCAATCTCACGATTCCGCGCGAGCAGCGGTTCTTCGCCACCCAGCGCCTGCTCCCTGAGTATCCGGATCGGATCGGCGCCTTGCGCAAGGAAGGCGCCAAGCTCGTGGTCGTGTATGGCATCGGACGCGCCTGTCATATCGCCTTCTGGGAGCCCCACTTCGGGCTCGAGTTTTCGAGCGACGACGAATGGCGCAGCCAAACTCATCGCCTGGGCGCCAAGCTGCACCCGCTGACCATCGAGCAGAATGCCATCACCAGCTTCAAGAGTCGAACCACACTGGTGCCGGCCTTCGCCAATACCATCGGCCCCGCCTTCTTTACGCGCGCCGACTACGCCATCGGTGGCGCGGATGGCGAACTCGGTCGTGGCATGCAGTGGCAGGGCCTCTCGTTATGGGTAACCTTGCGGCACCCGGTCAGCCGGCATATACCTTCCACCTGGATGCCTACCCAACCCGGCGTCCTGTTCTTTACCAAGGCGCTAGCAGGGCCGTTGGTGGCGGAGTGTAACTGATTTCAAATCTCAAATTTCAAATTTCCAACCTCATTTCGCGGGAGAGCAGAGTATGGCCAGAACAAACTGTGACAATACCCCCGGCGGTTGGAACGGTGGCATGGTGCGCTCTCGCGGTGTTCGCAACAGCGCCCCGCGTGCGACTAAACATCCCGCGCTCTCTCAGTTTCTCACCGCGGTGGTCTTGGGTTGCGCTCTCATTCCCTCGGCGTGCGCGCAGAATGCGACCAAGGAAGCATCACCCGCGTATCGCGATCCGTCTCTGCCCATCGAGAAGCGAGTGGACGATCTGATTGCGCGCATGAAGCTGGAAGAAAAGGTGAGGCAGATGCAGCACACCGCCCCCGCCATCCCGCGGCTCGGGGTTCCCTCCTACGACTGGTGGAGTGAAGCGTTGCACGGCATCGCGCGCTCCGGGTATGCCACGGTGTTTCCACAGGCGATCGGCATGGCGGCTACCTGGGATGCACGCCTGGTGCATCAGGAGGCCGACGTCATCGCCACCGAAACCCGCGCCAAGTATAACCAGGCGCAGCGCGATGGCAATCACAGCATCTACTACGGACTCACTTTGTGGTCGCCCAACATCAACATCTTCCGCGATCCCCGTTGGGGACGCGGCCAGGAGACTTATGGTGAGGACCCTTTCTTGACCTCGAAGCTGGGACTGGCCTTCGTCACCGGCCTGCAAGGCGACGATCCCAAGTATCTGAAGACCGTGGCCACGCCCAAGCACTACGCGGTGCACAGCGGGCCGGAGAGCCGGCGGCATGGGTTCAATGTGAATGTCTCGCCGCACGACCTCGAAGATACGTATCTGCCGGCCTTCCGCGCCACGCTCGTCGACGGCCACGCCGATTCCGTCATGTGCGCCTACAACGCCATTGACGGCGCACCCGCCTGCGCTAATACCTACCTGCTGGATACGACCCTGCGCGAGGCCTGGGGCTTCCAAGGTTACGTGACCTCGGATTGCGGCGCCGTTGACGACATCTCCAGCGGACACCACTTCGCGCCGGACACTGAGCACGCTTCCGCCCTGGCTGTCAAAGCCGGCACGGACACCACCTGCGGCTCTGAATACGTCGCCCTTGTGAAGGCTGTGCACGACGGCCTGATTAAAGAGGCAGAGATCGACAACTCTCTGAAGCGCCTTTTCATTGCAAGATTCCGCCTCGGCATGTTCGACCCGCCCGCCTCGGTTCCTTTCAACCAGATTCCCTTTTCGGAAGATGACTCGCAGCAACATCGCCAGCTTGCTCTGACGGCGGCGCGCGAGTCGATGGTGCTGTTGAAAAACCAAGGCCACGAACTGCCTCTCAAGTCCGATATCAAATCCATTGCTGTAATCGGGCCGAATGCGGAGTCCTTGGCTGCTTTGGAAGGCAACTACAACGGCATACCCTCGGCGCCGGTCTATCCTCTGGATGGAATCCGCACGCAGTTTGGACCCCATGTGACGGTCCTATACTCGCAAGGCTCTGCATATTTGGAGGAACTGCCGGTCCCCGTGCCTCGGACCGTATTTCATACGGACAACAGCGCGAGCGCACCGGGCCTGAAAGCAGACTACTTCGCCAACACAGACTTCTCAGGGAAGCCTGCGCTCACACGCATCGACCCGCAAATCCAGTTTGACTGGAATTCCGCCGCGCCGGCTCCCGGCGTACCCATGAAAGCCTTCGCGGTGCGCTGGAGTGGCGCGCTTGTTCCTCCCGGGCCCGGCAACTATACCTTCAGTGTTCCGAAGCCGGGGTGGAATCCATCAGGCGGAAAGGAGATCTTTCGAGTCTACCTTGATTCCAAGCTGGTGCTCGACTCATCCCTGCTCGCCCCCTCGACGTGGCTTGGACAGGGATGGAAAGAGCCGCAGACCACATTCCAGGCGCACTTCGAGGACACGCAGGCGCACGCCTTTCGGCTCGAGTATGTGCACAACGCGCCGCTCTTCGGCGCAGGGGCAACGCTGAGCTGGAAGCCTCCGGTCGACGTTCTGCGTAAGGAGGCGGTGCGCGTGGCGCAGCAGGCGGATATTGTCGTGGCCTTCGTCGGACTCTCTCCGAACCTGGAGGGAGAGGAGATGCCCATCCAAGTCCCTGGCTTCAGCGGTGGCGACCGCACGGACATCGGCTTGCCACGCGCACAGCAAGATCTGCTGGAAGCGATTTCGGCAACCGGAAAGCCCGTGGTGGTGGTGCTGCTGAACGGCAGTGCCTTGGCGGCGAATTGGGCTGCGGAACATGCGAACGCCATTCTGGAAGCCTGGTACCCAGGCGAAGAAGGCGGCACGGCCATTGCGGAGACGTTGGCGGGGAAGAACAACCCTGGGGGCCGGCTGCCTGTTACTTTCTACGCGTCGCTCGACCAGGTTCCACCCTTTGAAGACTACTCGATGCGGGGTCGAACCTATCGGTATTTCAACGGCACTCCACTCTACGCTTTTGGCTACGGCCTGAGCTACGCCAGTTTCGCGTATAGCAACCTGCGGCTTTCGGCGGAGAAACTCGAGGCCGGCCAACCGCTTACTGTCCAGGCCGACGTCCGGAACACGAGCGGAATAAGCAGCGATGAGGTTGCGGAACTTTACCTCGAGTACCCGCAGTCCCCAAGCGCTCCTCTCCGCGCGCTCAAAGGCTTCGAACGCGTCCACTTGGCTGCGGGCGAGACTCGACACGTCGCCTTCAAGCTCGAGCCGCGTGACCTCAGCCAGGTCACCGAAGCGGGTACAAATCAGATCCTGGCGGGCAGTTACAGCGTGTTTGTGGGCGGCCGCCAACCTGCCGAAGGCGTGCCTGGCGTGAAGGCCAGCTTGAAGATCACGGGCAACGTGACCTTGCCACGCTAAAAAGGCTGCCAAGCGGAAATCATGACGCGGCGCTATTTCGTTCTGGCCACTGGGCCGGGTCTCTTCAATAGTGAAAAAGCGTGGGCAATCTGCTCAATCTCGTAGGCCGTTGAGGCTTGTTCGGGGTAGTTAACCATCTGGGTCTCGAAGGTGAAACGGTTGATCGCGCCGGACGCGTCCGCAAGGCCCTCCGCGACCCGGCTCGAGAGTTGGTTCATCTTCTCTCCATTGGTGCTCGGCAGAAGCATGGCGAAAGCACTCCCGGACAAATGGTAGAGCGAGCCATCGGCGGGCAGTTTGCGCACCAGCACTCTGGCTGCGTCCCCTAAGGCTATTGAAACCTCTGTCGGGCCATCGAACATCGGGGAGTGTTTCAGGCGCACAAGGATCAGAGAGAACGGCTCACTCGCCTGGGCGGCGCGGCGAAATCCCATCGTCAACTGATCCTGAAAATGGCTGAAGCCCGCCAGGGTTTCGAGCAAGTCGGTGCTTGCCTCCTGGCGGAGGTGCATGATTTCCGTTTTCTGTTCGAGCAGGTTGCGGCGGAGTCGTTGAACTACATATTGCCGATTGATAAGGTAGGTAACTGCCAGCACGCACAACGCACAGAAGCCAAAGAAAAGCGTTCGCGTCGTGTGCCCCGCGGCGCCCGCGTTACTGCCAAACACGGCGGGGTACATCAGCAAGGCCAAACCCAATCCCAGGACCACAATTATCCCCAGCGAGAGCATGGACAATTGCCCGTCGCGGCGGTCGAGGGTTCGCGGGTCGACCTTGTCAAACAATTCCATTGCAGACCTCCTCAAAGCGGTAACGCCTTGTATAACACCCGTTCCGCGTAGTGTCAATGCAGTCTTTTTGAATACGGTTCGGTTTGACAGGCAAACGGCAAGGGTGCGATGCTCAGAAGCGATTTCCGTGCGTAGCGCGGCCCGCCATTTCGGGGGACTTTCTGTAGGGGGCGTCCGATGCATAGGAGGTTGGTGTTCTCATTCCTTTCGGCCCTGGTGCTTTCGGGAGTTATCACTCACGGGTTAAACGCGGCACAAAAATCGTGCGAAAGCCTCGGCCAGCTTCAATTGCCTGACACGAAGATTACCTTAGCCGAAAGTGTGGCGGCAGGAGCGTTCACTCCGCCCCCGGGGCCAAATCCCGCTCCCGGGATGCCGGCGAACTACAAGGACGTCCCGGCCTTTTGCAGGATTGTGGCAGAAGTCTCGCCCACCACCGACTCGAATATCAAAATCGAGGTCTGGCTGCCCGCGGGCGGCTGGAATGGCAAATTCCAAGGGCAGGGTAACGGGGGATTTGCAGGCGTGATCGACTACCGGGCCTTGGGCGCGGCCATAAAGCGAGGCTACGCTACGGCAGAAACCGACACCGGGCACGCAGGCTTCGACGCGGCGTGGGCCTCAGGCCATCCCGAAAAGGTGATCGACTTCGGTTATCGCGGCCTCCACGAGATGACCGTCAAGGCCAAAGCTCTCACTGAAGCCTTTTACGGCGATCCTCCCCAGCGCTCTTACTTTGCCGCTTGCTCGGACGGCGGCCGCGAGGCCCTGATGGAAGCCCAGCGTTTTCCCCAGGATTACGAAGGCATCCTGGCTGGCGCGCCCGCCAATTTCTGGACACATCTGCTCGTCGAAGCTATATGGGTTACTGAGGCCACCACCCTGGACCCGGCCAGCTACATTCCTGCGAGCAAGATCAACGCCATTGCTGCGGCAGTCGTCGCTGCCTGCAACGCCCAGGATGGCGTGCCGGATGGGGTCCTCAATGATCCAAGGCAATGCAGCTTCGACCCCGCCGCGATGCTCTGCAAAGAGGCTGACTCTGATCGTTGCTTGACCTCCCCGCAGGTAGCCGCTCTCAAGAAGATCTACGCCGGGCCGCACGACTCGGCTGGACATCAGTTGTTCCCAGGCTATGTGCCTGGCGCGGAGGAAGGCGGAGCTGGCTGGTCGCTGTGGATCACCGGCCCGACGCCCGGCCGCAGCTTGATGGCATTTTTCGGCACTCAATTCTTTACCAACATGGTGTACGAGCAAGCGGGCTGGGACTATAAGACTTTCAACATTGACCAAGCGACAAAGTTGGCGGACTCCAAGACTGGCCGCGCACTCAACGCCATCGACCCTAATCTCAAACCTTTCATGGCACGCGGCGGCAAGCTTATTCTGTATCATGGCTGGGGCGATGCCGCCATCCCCGCACCGAACACCATCGACTACTACAACAGCGTCGTTGGAAAGATGAGGCGGCGCGATACCGACTCGTTTGTGCGACTGTTTATGGTGCCGGGTATGCAGCACTGCGGTGGCGGGCCGGGTGCGAATTCCTTCGGGCAAGGCGCCGATTACCCTCCCTTCGATCCTGAGCACAACATCTACACGGCCCTCGAGCAGTGGGTTGAGAAGGGCGCGGCGCCCTCCAAAATCACTGCCACCAAATACGTCAACGACACCGACCCCTCAAAAGGCGTCAGGATGACTCGGCCCCTCTGCTCCTACCCGCAGGTCCCGAAGTACAAAGGCTCGGGCGACACCAACGACGCCGCCAACTTCGTGTGCGTGGAGGGGAACAAATAAACGCACCAAAGCTGGGTTGCGCAGATCTGCTACCCTGGTGAGCAGGTTCTTCCTGAGAAGATCATCGAAATCAAAAGCATCACGAGGCATATCAATGCGCCCCACAAGCCTTAAGGAAGCGGTGAACCGTATCGTCGCAGGGCAGAACTGGGTGGACGCGGTCAGTGAGTTCCTTGACGAATTTTACATGAGCGGCCCGGCAGAGCGGCAGCGTATGATCGGCGAGGAGCCGCAGACGACGGGTGTAGCGTTCCAGGACGCTTACATCGGGGCCGTTGGGGAACACCTTGCCAGGCGATGGGGACTTGAAATTCCCGCTTGGGCCGAACACCCTGACCGCTTCTTAAACGAACCCAGTTTCCCCGAATACATGGAACTTGCCAAGCCGGTCTTCCTGCGCGACAGTCCCATTGCCTTCCGTCGCCGCCTGATTTTCACTGAGGCCGAACCGCTTCGGCGGGCGCGATTCCCTAAGCCCTGACCCCCAGCCGCTACAATATCCTGCCCAATTTTTCGTCTACACTACTGGATGGACGACGCGCTGGGCCTCGAACTCATGACCGAAGAGCAGAACCGTCGCATCGCGGAGACTGTCGAGCGGGAGCAAGGCCGCTTGCGCAATTTTATCCGCGGGCGGGTTTTGGACGAAAGCGATGTGGAAGACATACTGCAAGAGGTCTTCTATGAACTCGTCCAAACCTACCGCATGATGAAGCCCTTGGAGCAGGTGGGCGCATGGCTCTTTCGAGTGGCGCGCAACCGTATCATCGACCGATTTCGCACGCGGCGGCAGGAAACGCTGAGGGCTGACCCTGCGGGCGGAGCAGACGAAGCTGAGCGATTCCCATGGGAAGAGCTGCCTTCGTCTGGCACAGGTCCCGAGGCAGCCTACGCGCGCGAAGTGCTCATGGAAGAAATCGATGCGGCGTTAGACGAGCTTCCGGAAGAACAACGCGAGGCGTTCGTGGCCCATGAATTTGAGGGGCGGAGTTTCCGCGAATTAGCACAGGCAACCGGGGTAAGCGTGAACACGCTGCTGTCCCGAAAGCACTACGCGGTGGTTTACCTGCGCCGGCGATTGCAGTCCATCTATGAGGAGTTCAAGAAAACGTGAGGTGACAAATCATGAGAGCGCATGGAATTCGGCGAATATTGAAATTCGTGTTGTTTGCAGTCCTGGCGGGAGGCGTCTTCGGTTTTGTGGTCATGTGGCTGTGGAACCACTTGATGCCCGCTCTCTTTGGCTTGCATTCCCTCGGATTCTGGCAAGCTTTGGGACTGCTGATCCTGAGCAAGATCCTACTCAGCGGCTTCCATGGCCGCCCCGGCTTCTCTCGCGACTGGCGAATGCGCTTCATTCGCCGCTGGGATCAGATGACCCCTGAGCAGCGCGAGGCTTTCCGCGCCGGTTTGCGCGGCGGGTGCGGACCCGAAGGACCTTCCCCGGCAGCGCCCAAGGTTTGATTCCGGAATGGGAGCCATGGAAGGAGGAAGACATGTCGCACCGCGTTTGTCCCTGGTGGCTGGGGTATCTGCTGGCCAGCCCATTGCGTCGGCTTTTGCAGGATCCGAGGAAGGTGCTCGGCCCTTACGTTCGAGAAGGCATGACCGTGCTTGAGCCCGGACCGGGTATGGGCTTCTTCACGCTTGAACTGGCCCGCCTGGCCGGTCCTTCGGGCCGAGTAGTGGTGGTGGACATTCAGCCCCGCATGCTCGCCGGGCTCAGGCGGCGTGCGGCACGGGCAGGAGTGTTAAGTCGAATAGACATCCGTCTGGTTTCCCCCAACACGCTGGGGCTCGCGGACCTGGCCGGCAGCGTTGACTTTACCCTGGCCATCGCGGTTGTTCACGAATTGCCAAACGTCGAGCGGTTTTTCACGGAGGTCGCAGAGGTTTCGAAGCCCGGCGCGGGGCTGCTCATTGCCGAACCAGCGGGCCATATCAAACCTGGGCATTTCGAATCAGAACTTCAGGCAGCAACCCGCGCGGGGTTTGTGCTGGAAGGGCACCCCTCGATTCGCCGCAGCCACGCGGCCTTCCTGAGGAAGGTATAAGCTATTGGGGGAAGAAAAGACCTCACGCAAAGGCGCAAAGTACGCAAAGGTCGCAAAGAAAGAACCGCCCTTCACTTTGCGGCCCTTTGCGCCTCAGCGCCTTTGCGAGAGTTGACTCAGTTCGCTGCGATCATCCTCGAACGCATCGCGCTGAACGCCAAGGGGACGATCAGCTTGCCTGGCCCTTGATTAACTCACGCATGTAGATGGCCGCACCCTCGGCGCACTGGTCGGCGAACTCCAGGCCGACGGTCTCTCCGTTGACCACGGGAAGCGTATGGCAAAGCTCGTAGCCAATGTAGCCCTTGTAACCGATCTCTTTCATGGCCTCGACGAAGTAGCCGTAGAATTCCGGCCCCTTGACGCTCCCATCCGCCTCTTTCTTGAACTCCCCGCCGAAGTGCGAAAGCGCCTGTAAATGGCCTACGTCGTGAGCCGCCTGGTGAATGGCCTCCGCCGACTTGTCGTCCATGATCCAGGCATCGAGCGAGCATTTGAGATGGGGCGAGTTCACTTCCTTCACCATCCGCAGCACATCCTTGTGATCTCGGATGACCGGATGATGATTTTGCAGCGCCAGCGTCACACCGGAGTCGCCGGCGAACTTGGCGCACTGGATCATGCCGTCGCGGCACCAGTCCCAGATCTCTTCCTCGGAAAAGCCCTTGTGGACGGTATCCCAGAGAGGCTCGGCGATAGCGTACGACGCGAGCCCTTGCTTCTCGGTAACACCCCGCCAGGCCAGGAAGACCCGTACAGTCCTGGCCCCAAGTTCCGGCGCAAGCTGAATCAGGTCGCGCATGTAAAGCAGTTGCGCGGCGCGATGCTCGACGATCGGACTGCTGAAATCGTTATTGCCGGCCAAGCCGTAAAGCTCGATGCCCTCGCCTTCCGCCATTTTGCGCAGCTCGCGCGCATGGGCGCGCGTGAGGCTGAGCGGATGTCCGTGCGGCCGCTTGCCATCGACCTCGACGCCGTCGTAGCCGTATTTCTTCGCCCGGCGAATCGTGTCTTCGAGCGACAAGGCGTTTCCCCGGTACCAGACTCCCAGATACGTGATGCTGTAAAGCCCAACTTTCAATCCTGCGAGTCTCTGCGTCCCCGCTCCTTGGCTGGAGAGCGCCGTTCCCGACGACGCCCAAAGCCCTGCGGTAGCCGCCAATGAAGCGCCTACAAAGTCCCGCCGATTGATTCCCTTATTCTCCATAGAAGCTTGCCCTCCCGGCAAAATTAGAAACAACGACCCTATGCAATGAATCCGGAGACTTCTTCTTGTATCCTCGACCGACTGTTAGCATAGACCGGAGTCCCACGGAATTCAATGCCAGGTTCCGGTCGATTGACACAAGGCCTTTGCGGGGGCATGATGTTCAGCCCGAAGGCAACGCTTCGGAAGGATCGTGTTAGGGCGGCGCGCCGTCTCGGCCATTCATCCGCAGGTGGTGAGTCGTATCCCTGCGGCCGCGAGGGCAGCCACTAAAAGCGAGGAGGAAATCAGAACCCATGAAGATCGGCCGGCCGGCTTATCTCTTGTTTACCCTAGTTTTCTCGAGCCTCTGTGTTGCTCAATCACCCGCCCCGCTGAAAAAACACCTCCTCGTACTCGGGGAAGAGAAGGGTTATCGCCACGAGTCCGTCTCTCACGCCATGGCCACCATCGAGCGGCTAGGTGAGGAGACAGGTTCTTGGGAAACTACGATCCGTACCGACGCCGAAGTACTGACCAAGAAGAAGCTCGAATACAACGCCAAAAACTTGAATGATTTCGACGCCGTGCTCTTCTTCACCGGCGGCAGCCTCGAGATGGACGCGCAACAGAAGGCGGACCTTCTTTCCTTCGTGCACGACGACGGGAAGGGCTTTGTTGGCGTGCACAGCGCCGCCATCACCTTCACCGATTGGCCCGAGTACGGCGAAATGCTCGGTGGCTACTTTGACGAGCATCCCTGGGGAACCTTCAATGCGCCGATTCTTGTGGAAGATCCCGACTTTCCTGGAATGCAACAATGGCCGCGGTCATTCGTTTTGAGGGACGAGATCTACCAGATCAGGAACTATTCCCGCGACAAAGTTCGAGTACTGATGCGTCTCGATGCGGGCCGCCTTGACCTGTCGAATCCCAGGGTCCATCGCACCGACCGCGATTTCGCCGTCGCCTGGGCGAAGATGTATGGGCGTGGGAGGGTCTTTTATTCCACCCTGGGTC
>Ga0326727_10001688_pt1 | contig 79904 bp, 72 predicted proteins | sample MB2enrmetagenome_FD_207643 | JGI IMG/M metagenome (GOLD analysis project Ga0326727, IMG submission 207643) | Lab enriched peat soil microbial communities from McLean, Ithaca, NY, United States - MB29MY | ecosystem: Environmental > Terrestrial > Soil > Wetlands > Peat | place: USA: New York... | reverse complement strand
GCCGATTACGGCATTCTCGACTTCAGCTTGATCATCTCGCCATCCACAGCGAACCTGCCATATCCGTGATGGTGGATGGTCTTCGGATTCTTTTGCGTCGGATCGGTCCACGCCTTGAGCACTTCGAGAATGAAAAGATTGTATTTATTCACGAGACTAGTATCGGCGACCTTGCATTCGAAATTGGCGAAACACTCGGCAACGAGAGGAGGCGCCACGCGCTCGGCGGGCGCTGGCGTCAAGCCGAATCTCTCGAACTTGTCCACGTCCCGGCCCGAGCAGTTGCCAACTTTCACGACTTTGGGCGCCAGTTCCAGCGCCGGGACGGCGATCACGCACTGTTTCGTCGCCCGCAAAGCGGCAAAGCTGTGATTGGCGTTGCTGACAACGCAGGCAATCAGCGGCGGCTCAAACTCGACCACCATATGCCAGGACATCGTCATCACGTTGACGCGGCCCTTGCATGCGGTTGTCAGCAGGACAACCGGACCAGGTTCGAGCAACTGGTAGACTTTCGACAAAGATAGATCTTTCATCACTGCCGTTGCTCCTGGCACAGCTAAATGAGATCAACGCTTGGCTGCGGTCACTCTGGCATGCGAGTAAGATCGCACACTCACAGCGAATGCGCACCGGCGTACCAGAGGGCTAAAGGAGTCGCGCGCATGGTTCGATCCCCATTCTGTCCACCAAACTGGCGCGAATTCTAGGCCCATTGCACACTGAGCGGCTTTCTGGGAGGTATCCGCGAATACGAATACTTACCCTCTCCGAGCATGAGGCCGCCGTGTACCACATACCCTTCAGGGACCGATAACGCCTGACGGAGCGGGGCATGAACGCCGGCCACGCGGGTCAGGAAACCGGCCCAGCAAACGCCCAGATTGCGGGCCTCCGCAGCCAGTTCAAGAAAGGTCAGAGCAATGGCGCAATCTTGTTTTCCCCAGCCATAATCCGCAGGCGCGCAAGCCACAACGACCGTTGGCGCCCCACGTAATATAAAGTCGTATCCGTTTTCCCACTGCTTCAACATTGCCGGACTGATCCCTGAAGTCCGCAACCAGTTCATCGCCTCTTCAGACAATGCGTGCACCTTTGCCCCATCTCCCACGACAATCCAGTGCAGCTTCTGAGAGTTGGTGGCTGTCGGAGCCCGCCGGGCCACCTCCAGAAGTGCCACCAATGTCTCCCTGGCGACGGGCCGATCTTTGAACGCCCGCACCGACCTCCGACTCATTAGGAAGCCATCCATCACAGCCGGACTCGGCGATTCTTGTGAAACAGGCAGAAAGGCTTCCTTCGGCAGTTCGGTGTGAGTCAAGGCATCAAAACCACATACGGCAACGCAGTGGCCACAGAGGATGCAGTCGCTATCAGGAACCTCCTCAGGGTATCCCTCCTCACCGACAGTAAGGGTTCTGTACGGACAAACCGCCACGCAGGCACCGTCTCTTTTGCATAGACTCTTGTCAATTATGATCCGGCTCACGATAGGTATTCTCCCTTCTGGTATTAGTTCAAGACGCCAGCGTAGTCTCCGACGGGCGTAGGGACACAATACCGCAAGACCGTCACGGCTGTGCCATTATCGGTATCGGCAAGCGCGATTGCCTCAATCTTAGTGCCGCCCAAGTCAATCCCTATTCTCATTCAAGGCTCAACGCGCTCGTCTCCAACCGACTACCATTTAGCTAGGATTGTACAATCCCGAAACTCCCCGACCATCAGCCAAGGCCGCAAAGGTGGCAACTGCTTCGGCGAGATTTACACTGCCGAGACGCGAACCAAGGAGAACTGCTAGCTAATTATTTGATTGGCAGAGCTGCCAAGACGTCGGAAGGCCTTCTTGCTGAAAGAAGAAGAAGAAAGAGAGGCACGACTTGTGGTCGCGCCTCCTCGATAGCCAAAATCAGTCTCGATCATTGTTTTTGGTGTTCATCTTCTTTCTCAGGGGGCTTGCTTTGTTTTTGCTGCGGCGCAGGATGTGCCTGAGGAGCAGGCTTCGCTTCAGGAGCAGGCCTCGCGGCGGGAGCGGGGGCAGGCTTCGGAGCGGGCCGACTCTCAGCACGAGGTTGCGGTGCTGGCTTGGCTGCAACCCCAGGCTTTGTTGCGGCTGGCCTATTCACCTCGGGCTTGGGCTGAACCGCCGGTCGGACCGGCGCTGGCGCTGCTTCAGGCTTTGCCGGCACGGGAGTCGCAGGCCTGGTTTCTGCCGGACGCGTTTCGGTGGCATTGTTCGGCCGTGGCGGCGTCGTGCTTTCTGGACGCACGGCATTGTTCGCGGCGGGCCGTATTACCGGAGCCGGAGTAATTCCTCTATCGGCCGGAATCGGTTTGGCTGCCACGAACACGGCTGGCTTGCCGTGGTTGACGGAAGCAAACTGCGCGCGATTGGTCGCAGCAGTCTTGGCAAGTTGTACCTGTGCCGTCATCGGCGGGGCATGTGGCGCACGGTATGCCGCTACTTCTGCTGGGGTCGGACGTGCCTGTATCCCTTGAGGTCCGCCGTTATAGCTTACCCAGTTGACGGTCGTGTAGTTGGCCACCGTGCGGTTATAAACCGAGACGTTGGTGATGCGGATGTTGTTTACGGAACGGTTGTAGTAGAAGTCGTTTCCATGCCAGTATCCGCCCTGGTAGCCCCTTCCGACATAGCCGTGTCCATAATTGACACCGCCATAATATCCAACATAGCGGCCCCAGTAGCCACGATAAAAGCCGTACCGACCTCGGTGGTAGCCCCAGTATCCAGGCGTCCAAAGCGCTCCCTGGTATGGGGGTGCCGTCCATGCTCCGGGTACCCAGTAATAGCCGGCCGCGGCCCAGCCCCAGTATCCAGGCGTCCATATATAACTAGGTTCGGGAATAGGAGGTTGCTCGTATTCCGGTAGAGGAGGAGGAGGGTCCGGGGCATATTGTGCAGGAGCCGCATCGTAAGCCGATTCGCTGTAATCTTGAGCAGGCGCCGATTCCGCCGATTCCGTGCTGACGGGTGCGCTGGGCGCCGACTGCGCGCTGGCGGGCGCCGACTGATCAACGGGTGCAAGATTCGCGGCGGCTGGGTCGCCCTGATCCTGTGCGCTTTGATTCTGCGGCGCGGTTTGCGCGCTCTGAGCTTGGTTGCTCTGTTCCGGAGCCTTATTGCAGCCCGCAACTGCTAAAGTGAGGGCGAGCCCGAGAATCAGCAGCTTCGTGTATCGATCAATCAGTTTCATAGATCACCCTCTCCGCTTCATTCGGCCTGTGTGGCCGATGAAGCAGACTTCCAGCCAGAGATTAAGGCAGGCTGCGTTTCTACAACGACCTGCGATTTCTGGTTTGTTCCTTTGGTGTAGATGATCAGTCGATTAGCTGCGTTAGCTGGGAAGCGATGCAGAGTCTTTGAAGTGGATCACGCCGGGTCGTGACTTGTGGCACAGACAAAACCCGGCATGGAGTCAACGCAAGACTTTTTCGGTCCCGATCTCATCCATGGTCGTATTCAAAGAGGATCTGCCAAACTTCTGCTCGTCGTTGACGTAGCGGGCGGTGGTGTCGAGCTTGTCGTGGCCGAGAAGGAACTGAATCTGTATGAGCAGTGTATGGGCGTTGTAGCTTACTGTTGCAGCGACGCGATGTACTTCGTCAGATTGCGAATACGCAATTGCACCACACCATCGCTCTTCGTTCCCATCGCCTCAAAGATCGGGCCCCAAACCGGCATATCCTTTGAACCGTGACCAGGCGTGTCGACGTCGCCCTTTATCGTCTGGGATACGTGATTCTCAGGGAACGTACCTCTATTGTTTGCCGCGAGCTGTGTCAAATCCGTAGGGACGGACTTCAGGCCGGATGCCGCCGGGCCGTCTCCTTTGCCGTTCTTTCCATGGCATGAGGCGCAGTACGCCACATACATATCCTTACCAGAGGATGCGGGGGTGTAGGGTGCCGGTATTTTCTTGACTTGTGCTTTGGGCTCTTCTGAAGTTGTCACCTCCTGGCCTGACAGAAGGGCAACTAGGACTGCAATCAGAATAGCTGCGGCGAAGAACATGAACCATCGGACCATAATCGTTCCCCTCACTAGAATTCCAGCCTAGCCTGAAAAGCGATCATGCGTGGGCTGCTATCGCCACCCAATCCCACACCGAGCAGACCAGTCGGTGGAGACGTGGTGTACGTCAGCGCCCCAAATCCTGTCTGCGTCGAGGACTTCCCTGGAACACCGGCCAGCACCATGCTGGGCAGTGCAAAGTTGGGATGATTGAAGAAATTGAAGAACTGCGCGTCCAGTCTCATGGTGAGCTTGTCGCGAAGAGGAATTCGTTTTGTCAGATACATGTCGGACCAGAAGAATCCGGGACCGCGGAACTGGTTTCTGCCGGAGGTACCAAATTGGCAGTTTGCCGGACTATCCCCACCGAGACAGGTGCCCGTGCTGGGGTCAACGGCGGAGATGAAAGCATCAGGGTTCAGCCACTGCACTGTGCCAGGCTGGGTGGTGGCAAGGTTGCAGTGGCGGCAGTATGGATTGACTCCGGGCACAAGACTTGCGAACTCAGGGCCGCTGCCCTGCACAATACCATTGCCATTCGCCGAGTATGGCGTGCTCAGCACGGAGAACGGAACTCCGCTGTGCCAGAACAGAGTGCCCGAGACTTGCCAGTCGTTCACAACATGCCCCAGCCATTGGCTGCGGACCTTTACCGGCAATTGATATACGTACTGTGCGTTGAGATTTTGGCGAATGTCATAGTCGCAGGGCCCGTAGTTACGGTGAAGGTTTCCGGGCAGAGGTGAGAGAATCCCGCCTGCCGAGAATTGCAGGAATCCGCCGTTTGAGACTTCATCCATGCAACGGCTCCAGGTGTAGTTGATCTGGCCTTGCAACCCGTGCCCTAGGCGCTTCATGGCTGTGAGTTGAAGCCCGTTGTAGTGACTGTTCGCGCCGGTGGAGAACTGCGTCACCGCCGCGAATCGCGGATCGGTCGGCTGCATGTAGGGGAATGGAGCAAAACACCCTGGGCATACCGTCTGGTAACCGTTCACCTGCGTCTGATAGGGCTGGTTGACGGCACGAGTGCCAACGTACTGTGCCTTAACACTTGCGGTCGTTCCGAACTGATGCTCGATGCCCAGACTCCACTCCATGAAGTAAGGCGCGTGAAGCTCGCCGCTAGGCACCGCCGTAATCGCAACGGGCGGAAGGCAGGTTGCGGCGTTAGCAAGTGATGAGGCGCATGAGAGCTGCCCCTGCTGGAATCCCGTGCCGAAACTCTGATTTGCAGCCTCGGCGGCATCCACCGCACTGTTGGGCACTCCGGGTGCTATTGCCGTGCCACCCACGGTGCCAAGGAGCCCTCCCTGGAACGTTCTGACGTACGGCGGATTGGTGCCGATCACGTCGGCGATACTGCCCGGCATGATGTCGCTGAAGATTCCAAAGCCAGACCGAAGCACAGTATTCGGTTCAAACTGCCACGCGATCGCCGTTCGCGGTTGCAGGATTGCAACTGGCGTGGAGGAGAACAGATTGCCGAGTTTCGTCTGAATCACGGCGTTCAACGGCTGATTGACATCATGGGAGATCGAATCGAAGGAGCCGCTGAGACGGCCGATCTGCTGGTGCGGATTCAATGGATTGGAATTGAAGGTATCACGGATGCCAATGGTCCACGTCAGCTTCGGGGTCACTCTCCATGTGTCCTGTGCATAGAAGTCCAGGTTGAGGAAGTTGAACGGTTCGTTTGCCGAGGTTGGGAAGGTCTGCGTTGCGGTGGATGCCACGCCGTAGATGAACTGCGGCAAGGTTGTGTACGAAACCGTGGGAACCGTGCCCTCGCCGAAGTCATAGTCGTTGAGGCGGAAAATCCGGGTGTTGGTGCCGAATCTGAATTCGTGAGCACCGTGGCTCCAGGCGAGATTGTCATTGATGAAGAAGCGAGTGGCACGTCTTCCCTGGAGCCAGGTATTGTCGAGGCCGCCGATGGTGGTGAAGGGCGCGTTGGCTCCGCTGCCTTGCAAAACGATCGGGAAAGCAGATAGCGTCTGCTGAAAGTTACTGGGCGCGAACAGACTTTCATACCAGGAGAATGCGGGGTTGAAATAGTTCACCACATTCTGCGAAAACACGTGCGTGTATCCGGACGCAAATGAGTAGAGTGGTTGAGAGGAAACTGCGTTAAACACAGGGTTGATCGGGTCTGTCCAGACAGCCTGCAAGCCGGTGTCAGACTGAAAACGAAACCAGACGGTATTGTTCGCGTTCACGTTGTAGTCGATACGAGCTGTCTGCACCTGCTCGCTGTCATCGCTGGAGTGGGAGATACCTCTGCGATTGGCGCAACCGTCTCCGTCATTCGAAATGGCGGGACTAGCTCCTCCAACAGCGAACGGACAGCCGAGTACGGCGAGAGGAGTACCGGCCGTGTTTCCGTACAGCGAAAACATCTTCTGGTAGAACGGTACCTGCGACGACGCGGGTGCATACTTCGAACCGGTTACAGAGTCCGTCCCGCCCAAGGGAAGTTGTTGCAGCACATACTGCTGGAAAGCGGCGCTGGGAAGCGTTGTGGTCGTGAAGATGGGCAGGGCAATCCGTACCCATTCGCTATCGAAAAAGAAGAACAGCTTGTTGTGCACAATCGGGCCGCCCAAGCTGCCGCCGAAGTGGTTCACGTTCGAGCGTGGCTTGTGAATGCCAGGCGTCTCATTGAGAAAGTAATCCTCTGCATTGAGGACTGAGCCGTTCCACAACTCGTAGAGATTGCCGTGGAAGGTGTTCGTGCCAGATTTGGTGACGTAGTTGACTTGGGAAGCGCCGTACCGGCCCTGGTCGACCGAATAGGAAAGCGTGTTGATGGTCACCTCTGAGATCGAATTCATTCCCAGCACGAGGTTGGTCGCAAGGCCGCTGTTCAGGTTGGTGAGCGGATCATTCGTTTCCAGACCGTCCACGATGTAGCCGTTGGAGAGCGCGGGTAATCCATTGAATTCCACGTTGCCGTAGCCGTTCGAGCTGCCAACGAAATCATTGCCGCTGCCAGCCGTATTGATGAGGGCTCCTGCGGCAAACTGCAAAGGGTAAGTCAGATCACCTCCAGGGTTCGGCAGGTCCTCTAGGGCTTTCGAGCTCAACGTCGTGGATGTATTGGCATTGGCCGGGTTGATCAGTGGGGCTTCGCTACTTACCTCGACCGACTGGTTTGATTGAGCCACCGTCAGCATGAAGTTAACTGTTTGCTTCTGGCCCAGTCCCGACACGACGTTGTCGTTCTGCTTCGACTGGAAGCCTTGCGCCTCCACCTTTACCGAATAGGCACCCGGCTTTAGCTGGGGAAAGTTGAAGCGGCCTCCATCGTCGGTCGTGGCGCTACGCTTTAGACCGGTCTCCTGATTCGTGATCGTTACGCTGGCCCCCGGAACCACCGCGCCGGTCGCATCGGCCACCTGGCCAACGATGGCGCTGGTGGTCTCACCCTGAGCGAAGGCCCTCGCTGGAAAAATGGACGCGGAGATCAACAGCACAACAAGAACTGCGGCCCGCGACAAGAGGAACGCGGAGTCACATTGGAGATGTTCTGGTGCAGCCAGTCTCATGGTCTACTCCGATGGCCGCCGAGTGCGGGCGGACGACGCCCGCACTCGAATAGCCTGGTACACCATGAGATGTTAACTATGATTAACTAGTTGTCATGCTTTTTCGACCCAGATTTTCTCGGCAGCCGGAGCGCCCAGCCGAATCGTTCTCTTTGCGACTGCTAGGGAGATGGTGCCGTCATAGTTCCGGGTCTGGACAGCCACGTGAGCGCCGGGCCGGATTCCTTCCCCTTCAAAGAAGTCCAACAGTTTGCGGTCGCGTTCGTAAACGCTGGCGACTCGGTATTGAAAGCCTTCCTCCGCATCGCTGAGCAGGCACTGGCCTTTCTTCCGCCGTTCCGCAGGGCTCCTCAGGGCCAAGCTATTCCCGTGGGGACAAATATCGTTCTCGCCCAGCTTCTCCACAAGCTTCTTCTCAAACGCCGGAGAGACGACATGTTCCAGACGTTCCGCTTCCTCATGAACCTCGTACCATGGCATACCAAAGATCTCAGAAAGCATGCGCTCAATCAGGTGATGGCGAAAGATGATCTGTTCGGCAACCTGCCGTCCTTGAGAAGTTAGCTGAACACGGCCATTGCTCTTCACCGTAACCATGCCGTCCTTCTTGAGGCGCTTCAAGGCAGCGGTTACCGCTGGCCTTGTCACAGCGAGCCAATGGGCAAGCGTGGCAGAGATCACGGTCTTGCCTTCGGCTTCCGCCTCTGCAATCGCCTTGATGTAATCTTCTTTAGAAACAGTGATCATTGTGAAATTCAACAGAGCTGTTTGGGTGCAGTTTAGCACCCAACTGCTTCAAGAGAAGCTTTGCCGCACCGGATACGTGGTATCAGATCCGCGCTTGTGCCGAGCCGCTAAGCCGGAAATGGGTTCGAAGGAAAGCGATCGGGTTTAGTGGAGAGCATTCTCAATACAGGATGGACTACAAGTCGGAATCCGGCTCGTAGGTCAGGCGTTGAATGATCCCAAGTCTCAGGGGAACCAAGAGGAGAAAAACAGGTGTTTAGAGCGATCTGATCACCCAGTGATCACCCAAGAGCCAAAAACAACAAATCGGCGGGTTGGCCGCCGATCGTGTAATCTATATTAAGTCGTTTATTATTAGTAGCTTATGAGTGCTGGCAGTGGACGGAGTCTGGAGAGAACCCCTCTCTTCCGGGATCAGGGAACTTTCTCCGTTCACCACCGCGAGTTCCAAATGGCCTCCGGCGAGATGACCGAAGCCGAGTTCGCCGAGTTTCTGACGCGAGCGCTCGGTCTGCTGGCGGAGTATTCAACGCCGGGATCGCTGCACTTCCTCTGCATGGACTGGAGGCATATGAAGGAGCTGCTCGCCGCCAGTGGCGAAGCCTATCACGCGCTCCTCAATGTCTGCGTCTGGGTCAAGGACAACGGAGGGATGGGCTCACTCTACCGGTCACGACATGAGCTGGTCTTCGTCTTCCGCAATGGCAAGGATTCGCACCGGAACTACGTCCAGTTGGGGCGCTTTGGACGCAACCGCACCGATGTTTGGGAGTATCCCGGGGTGAACACCCTTTCGCGCCAAGGCGAGGAGGGCAACTTGCTGGCCTTGCACCCCACGGTCAAGCCCGTCCAGCTCGTAGCGGACGCGATCCTGGACTGCACAACGCGGGGCGAGGTAGTACTGGACGCCTTCTTGGGCTCAGGCTCGACGCTGATTGCTGCCGAGCGCGTCGGACGCATCTGCCACGGGATTGAGATTGATCCGGTGTATGTCGATGTGGCCATCCGTCGCTGGCAGCGGCTAACAGGCGACCACGCCCTGAACGTCGCGACCGGCAAGACCTTCGACGTGTCAGTTGAGACCCAGGAGACGGCCCATGAGTAATGACAGCTACGAGGTCGGCTACGGCCGTCCCCCGAAAAGCAATCAGTTCAGGAGCGGATCCTCGGGCAACCCTAAAGGACGCCCGCGAGGAAAAAAGAACCTAAGCGCCATTCTGAAGGAGCTGGGACAGGAGAAGGTTCAGGTGAAGAGCGATGGACGTGAGCGCATGATGACCAGGATCGAAGTCGCCATACGACAGCTACATAACAAAGCCGCCAGCGGAGATCTGCGGGCCATCAACCTGCTGCTTGGCGCCAGCCGCATGTTCGCGGAGGAGGAGCAGCTCCCGGAAAGCGACACCTCCATGCATGAGCGCGACCGCAAGGTGCTCGAAAACCTGCTCAAGCGAATGCAGAGCGTCGAAGCTGAGGTCGTACCACCGAAAGAGCCCGACGAGGAGAGCTGACAATGTCCATGGCTTCCCTCTCCGCTGCTGAGTATCAGATGCTGCTGCGCAGGGATCTGATGACCTTCACCGAGCGTGCCTTCGAAGAGCTGAACCCCGAGGCGAAGTTTATTCCGAACCCGCATCTGGAGGTGGTGGCCGCCGAACTCGAGGCCTGCCTCCGCGGCGAGCATCGGCGGCTAATCATCAACCTGCCGCCGCGCTCTCTGAAGTCCATCACGGCCAGCGTGGCCTTCCCGGCGTTTCTGCTGGGTCACGTCCCGAGTGCCCAGATCATCTGCGCCAGCTACGGGCAAGACCTGGCCGACAAACATGCTCGGGACTGCAGAACGCTGATGTTGAGCAGCTTCTACCACAGCTGCTTTCCAGGCACGCGGCTCTCGGCCAACAAGCTGTCGGTAAACGAGTTTCACACGACTCGTCACGGCTGCCGGCTCTCGACCTCGGTTGGCGGTGTCCTGACCGGCCGTGGCGCGGATTTCATCATCATCGATGATCCCCTGAAACCCGATCAGGCGATGTCGGAGTCGGGCCGAAAGGAGGTCAACAGCTGGTTTGATAATTCCCTGCTCAGCCGGCTGAACGACAAGAACAAGGGCATCATCATTCTCGTTATGCAGAGGCTGCACATGGATGATCTGGTCGGTCATGTGCAGCAGCAATCGAGCTGGCGGGTGCTCTCGTTCCCAGCAATCGCAACCGAAGACGAGATCTTTCCCTATAAGACCATCCTCGGAGCCCGCCGCTACAGCCGGCGTGTTGGCAATCTACTGCAGCCTGAGAGGGAACCCCTTGAGACGCTGGAGCGGATTCGGCGCGAGAGCGGCGAGTACAACTTCTCCGCCCAGTATCAACAGCAGCCGATCCCGGTTGAGGGTGCCATCGTGAAGAGGAGCTGGCTACGATACTACGGCCCCGAGGAGCGTCCAAGAGAGTTCAGCCGCATCATTCAGAGTTGGGATACAGCGAACAAAGCCGGCGAGCTCAATGACTACAGTGTCTGTACGACTTGGGGAGTGTGGGACAAGAAATTCCACTTGCTCCACGTTTATCGGGGACGGCTGGACTTTCCGGAGCTAAAGCGCAAGGTCAAGGAACTCGCCGAGCGTTTCGATCCCACCCTTATCCTGGTCGAGGATAAAGCCTCGGGTACGCAGCTGATTCAGGAGCTCAAGCGCGATGCGGTTTTCAACGTCAGGCCCCATAGCCCCAGGCCGGGAAACGACAAAGTGATGCGCCTCTATGATCAGACTGCGGCGTTTGAGAATGAACGGGTGTGGTTTCCGAAGGAAGCACCTTGGCTGGCCGAGTATCTGAAGGAATTGATGGCCTTTCCCGGCGGCAAGCATGACGATCAGGTCGACTCGACCACCCAGGCGCTCGAGGAGCTAACCGCCTACAGGCCCACGATGTATGACGTTCTGTAGAGGACCCGTTCGAGCCGGATACCAGGCGGCTATCTGAAGAGCTTACTAACCGGGATATCAAACGTGTTGGCTAGCTTGACCAAGGTGGTCAAGCGCAAGTCCTTCTCGCCGCGCTCAATTGCCCCGGTAAACGAACGCGCTAATCCGCTTTCATGGGCGAGATCCTCCTGCGACCATTTCCGCTTCAAGCGCAGCGCCCGAACGCGCCGGCCAAGGTTCTTTCGGACGGCTAATGTGTCTTGCATCCTCCTAACATTCAGGGCAACATGAACATACGTCTACGCTCTGTCGTAGGACGCTCGATCATAGGCATATCGTGGGAAAGGGACTCGATGAATCTCGGCATGTTTGGCAATCTGTACGGTTTCGGCGCAGCTCGCTTGACACGAGCATATCGTATTCGACTTTGGTTTGTTGCCGTTCTCCTGACGGCGCTTGCCGTGGCGGGGTGCCGATCAAACCCGCAGGCGGGAACATCTGCTAGACCTGCGCTCAACGACCAGGGCGTGCAGCTGGCAACCGGTCTCCTGATCGATGACCTCACCTATGCTGCTTCTGGAATTGGGGAAAGCTCTCTAAGTCACGAGCAGGCGCTGCGCGTCGCGAAGATCGACCTAGCGGTAGATGCCCGGACGTTTGAGGCTGATTACGACGCCAATGAGCTCGCCGGCGATGCCAAGTACAAGAACAAACGGTTTCTGCTCTCTGGCACGATCCGCAGCATCGAGAAGGACTTCACGGACCGCGGATACTTAGTTCTGGCATCGGACAACCTGCTGGGCGTACAAGCCCACCTGAGCGAACGGGGAATGGCCGGGGCGGCCTCCCTGAAGAAGGGCTTGAAGATTTTCCTCGTCTGCCAATCCAGCGACCGGGTGGTTGGAACGGAAATCGCCGGTGATTGCCAGCGCCTGAGCCAATATCTTGGCGAGACCAAGCCGGATTGGGAGTCCACCGCTAGGGACTTCCTGGCGGGCAAGCGCCCGCTCCCGCATAAGCTGGGCACTGGCTTGGCCACTTTCTACCTGGTTGGCGCACAGCTTCCCGCCGGCTCCGCCTGCCACGGTCAGTTGGATGACGGCTGTCGTGAGGAACTGCAAACCATGGCCAAGAACAAAGCAAGAATGGCCCAGATCGAGCAGGAAGAGCAGAAAATGGAGGCCAATCTCAAGTTTGAATAGAGGGGCTTCCGGGAATTACGCGACCATTCAGAGAGGTGCAGAGTTCGCTTGACTACTTGCCCAAGCAGAGCGGCAATGTCCTCGGTGTTTAGATTCCAAATCCGAGGCTATATTGTCCCCAGACGCGTGCAACAAACTTCTTGAGATCCTTCCCAGCATGAGCCGACCAGAGCTTCAGCAGCTTTGGTCCACGCTCTTTGGCCGCCCGCCGCACCCGAAGCTTCGGCGCCAGCTGATGATCCCCATACTTGCCTACCGTGCCCAAGAGAAGACTTACGGCGGACTGAAGGCGGCCACCCGCAGGTATCTCCTCCGGCTTGCCCAGCAGATTGAAGGCGGGGGCAGGCGTTTCTTTGCGGCCGAGCGTACCCGTGGAATGACCTCCGGAAGTGCCTCGGACCTCTCTCCACGTTTTTCGACGATCTGGTAGAAGACGAGGTCATCGAAAGCAGCCCTGTCATCCGCGGCCGCCATTCCAAGAATTGGGTACCCCGTAGCCGCCAGCCCTACGAAGAAAACGAGATGTTAGTCCTGTGCAAGGCGATCGAGGAAAGCGAGGACTCGCTTCTCAAGGCGGCCTTCGCGATCGGAGAGGGTTGTGGGCCGCGCATCAGCGAAGTCTGTAACATTCGTCTTTCCGATATCGACCTCGAAGCGCAGACCATCTACATCCGGCTACCGACGAAGAACAAGTCTCCGCGCACGGTACGCTTCGGGAACAAGGTCAAGAAGTACCTCGAACTATGGTTGGCACAGCGCGACCCGCGCTGTCAGCACGACCATCTGTTTCACAATACCCTGCTCGATCCCATGACCAAGAAAACTCTGCGCGTTTGGTTCCATGACGAGCTTGGAACCAAGCCGGAGCCGGCATCGAGTTTCATCTTTCATCGCTTGCGGCACACCTGGGCCACCCGCTTGGTCAACGCCGACATGGAGTTGACGGTCCTGATGGTACTCGGCGGCTGGAAGAACCTGAATTCGGTGCAGATCTACGCCAAGATCCGCCCAGCCACCATTGACCGAGAGTATAAGGACGCCTGCGCCAAGATCGAGGAGAAGCTGGACCTGCCAGTGGAAGAAACTTTTTCTCTGCTCGACTTGGCGAATATGGGCGCAGAAACACCAGCAACATCAACCGATTCAGCAGCTTAGCGGTTATTGGTGACATTGCGGGTAACTGACCTTCCCCGCAATGTCACCATTTGAGGAAAAATAATCATGGATATAAACGGTTTTCTGCAATCCCTCGGCACAAAAAGCACGGAAACTCTGCGTGCGTACCGGCAGGACATTGAGAAGTATCAAGCGTTCCTTCAACTGACGGGCCTGTGCGTCACCGAAGCCAAGGCCAGCAATATCCGGGAGTTCGTCAGGTATCGGTCCGAACACCATGGACGTACCGTGTCTGGTGTTCCGGCGCCCGCCACGGTCTCGCGCTGGCTCGCGGTCGTGTCCGCTTACTACAACTTCCTGGATGAGGACTCGGATGAGGATGTACCAAATCCCGTTAACAAAGTGAAACGGCCCAAGGTTGAAAGCGCTTTTGTTCACCGGGACGTTGAAGATCAAACACTCGCAACCCTGGTCGAGGGAATCACCGATTTGCGCGATCTTGCTATGGTGCAGCTCTTCCTATACACCGGCCTGCGCCTAAAGGAGCTCTGGAAGCTGAACAAGGATTCGATCACGATCCGGCGCTGCCAGGTGCAAGATGGATCATTCCAATACTTCGGCTTCGGCAAAATTGTCGGAAAGGGAGACAAGTTAAGGGAATTTAGGGTCGGGCCGAAAGCGATCGGGGCGCTCGTAAAATACCTTGCGGCCTGCCGCAAGAATGACGCCGACCCCGCCCTGTTCCGTTCATCACGCAAGCAGAGGATAAGCGACCGCACGATTCAGCAGGTAGTGGACAAATGGTGTAAGCGTCTGAAAGTTGATCATGTCCACGTTCACCAGCTTAGGCACAGTTTTGCCACACGAAGCGTCAATGCAGGCATGTCCGCAATGGTCCTTCAGCAACTTTTGGGTCACGCCAACCTGAACACAACTCAGAGATACTTCCACATGAAAGAGGAACGGATCACAAGGGAATTTTTCAGCGTCATGGAATACATCAGCCAGACTTCGCCGGTTTAGGCGGTCCAGGCAAAGCTGACCATACCCGATTAGCAGTCATGACCAGTATCAACAGCGTGGCACGGCATAAAATGCCGTGCCACATTTAATTGAAAGGAGAATCATGGACAACGACAAACCAGGCAACAATACCCCGGAGGAACTTGCCGATATGGTCAAGCGTGCATTCCGGTCCGGGTACCTCTACGCCGTATTGAGCGGCGCCCGACTGAGGCGATGCGATCCAGAATGACTTCAGAAATTTGGGTAGTGTCCTAGAGTTGCGTACTTGCGATGCCGCTCGCTCCAACGGCCAAGGTAGTAGAAACCGGTACAGGAACACAAAAAGAAAAAGACTCTAAAATAATAAAAATTGTCCCACAAGCGGAAGAAAGAACCCCAAAACACACGCCACAAGATATAGATCAGCGCAAAGATCAGCGCAAAGCGAATCAGCCCCAAGATGGTGTCGCGCATCGGTTCGCCTTGCCTTGAAACGATTAAAGTCGCTTATGCTTCACACTTGCAAGATGTTCCGCAAAATGGTCGATTGGAATGAAACTATCGCATTCTCTACACAGCATAGCGACTTGCACCGGTTTACCGTGCGGGCCTTCTGGACATTGTTCAGAGTTGTAGCGTCCGAACCAGAGTAACCCGCAAGTAGGGCACTGAAAGAAGCCACTTTGTTTCTCTGCCTCTTTCCTGATCGCACTGATGGTTCCCAGATCTGTCATGGCCCTCATTTTAACTTGAAGGAAGCTCCCTAACGCCCGAAATGTGATCCGTGATTCCACTCTCCATTGCTACTGGTCATCAACGCAGCTTTACAGAAATTGACTCAGCCTTCCTATCCTTTGTAAGACGCTATCCATTTTGTAAGACAAAACAGGCATAAATGGGCACTGGAGGCCAGTTTATCCACTCTGTCCACTTTGAACAGTGCTCAATATCTTATTGATTTTATTGTATTTAGTTGATTCTATTGGTTAGACAAAGAATTGATGGCGGTGGATGCAGTCTGCAGAGAACCCGTCTCTCTCCTGGATCAGGGAACTTTCTGAACTTCGGAGATCAGTTTGCTGCGACTGCAAGGGGCGTACGCAGTCCAGAGCGATCACGTCTCCCCCCGGAACAGGGAACCTGAACCCCAGAGAGCGGTTTGCTGTGACTGAGTGGGGTGGACGGAGTCCCGAGCGAACTGCTCTCCAGTGCGAAATTCCCGTTAACAGGGAATTCTACTGGGAAAATCGCGACTTGATGCCAGCTCGCCTAGTCTCAAGCAGCTCTTTTTCATTGAGATAGCAACATTTCAGGGCAAACGGAACAGGGAATTTATTGCACCGTATCAGGGAATTCGATTCCCTGTTTCCTTGTATTTCCAGGACTGAAATCCTTAGATCGTCTTGTTCCTCCGTACTGACCCGCAACGGAGTTCAGCTCACCCCCTGTTGTTCGGAATCAACGTTTTGCGCCGGTTTTAGCGCCTCTAAGTCGGGGCAAAACCCGCAGTTTGGTCGCAACTATGCAACTTAACATGCAACTGAGGCCATTTTTCTCGTGATATAAATTCTCTATCGACCGACATTTTGTCAAAGATGGGTTCGAATCCCCAGCGTTTCGGCAATTGTCTTCCGACCCACATTTTGTCAAACCGGGATTGGAACCCCAGCTTTTCGGCAACAAGATTTATGGCTACCGAAACAACCAGAGAGCGTGTAGTCGAGCTTGTACGGGAGATTGGTGTCGCGCGTGGTCGCGACTTCAGACTTGCAGGTATTCACCAGCAGTATGTGGCTGATGCATAGTCACGGCGTGATCGAGCGAGTCGGACGTGGAATGTACGTGCTGCCCGGCAGGCAGCAAACTCCGCAGCAGAGAATCGTTGAGGCCTGCAAGCGTGTCCCTCAGGGAGTCATCTGCCTGTTTTCAGCTCTCTGGTTTCACGGGCTGGTCACCGAGGCACCGGAATCTATTTGGATGGCGATCGACAAGAAAGCACGTGAGCCACAGGTCGATTCGCTACCGATCAAGTTTGTTTTCTCGTCCGGCGACGCGTTGACTCAGGGTGTTGTGACCCTGGGACTGATAGAAGAAGTGCAGATCCGCATCTACAGCCCCATGAAGACCGTAGCGGACTGCTTCAAGTATGGTGACAAGATCGGAACCGAGGTCGGCCCCGCGGCCCTCGCCGCCTCGGTCGCAAACAACAAATACAACCGCCAGCGATTGCTCCGCTTCGCCGAGATCTGCCGCGTTAAGCAGGCCATAGCTGCAGCGGAGAATGCGCGGCGGCAGCCAGAACCTGCCAAGTCGACAGAAGAAGGCGAAGGGGACCCGGTGACAGCCCGAGTATGGGACCGCGAGGTGCTGGAGAAGGAAGTTTGGTCAGAACCAATCAGACAGTTGGCAAAGAAGTACGGCGTCTCCGATGTCGCCATTCACAAACACTGCAAGAAAATGGGCATCAAGCTTCCCGGACGAGGCTATTGGGCAAAGCAGGCGAGCCAGCGGGAGTCTTGATCGACTATTCAAGGGATCGATTACCCGGAAGGCACCTCGTGCCCACTTTGTCCCTACTGTGACCGCGCTACTCACGAGCGGATTCATTAACCGCCGAACGACAAGATTCGCTTTCTCATTGAATTCGCCAGCAGTTTTTTTCTGCTGCAGCCCGTGTAAACCCCGGTCGAATGAAAAGCGGTTGCGCGGTCGCTGGCGGGATGGATAATAACTTCGTGCCCAACGGACTTTTGCAAGCGCTCAATGATGCCGTCGTTCGCCGGCTGGCGGGTGATAAGTTTTACCAACGCGGCCGCGATTACTTTCTTCAGGGACGGGTCGAGGAAATCGAGTGTGACGGCGAAGTAGTGCGGGCCTCGGTGCAAGGAAGTCAGGATTACGCCGTCAATCTCAGTGGGGACAACGGCATCTTGGATTACGCTTGCGACTGCCCAGTGGGCAGTGAAGGAGAGTTTTGCAAACACTGCGTCGCAGTGGCGCTGACTTGGCTGCAGCATCAGAAGCGGCCGGCAAAGCCCGGGAGTGAGAACAGGAAGATCACGCTGGCTGATGTGCAGAAGGTTCTACTGGCTGAGGACCAAACAGTCATCGTCGAGAATTTGATCGAGTGGGCGAAGAGTGACGCTCAGCTCCGGGAACGCTTGATCATGCACGCTGCCAAGCGCGCGAAACCTGAAATCCTCCTGGCAACAGTTCAACAGGCTTTTTCTAAGGCGACTCGCATAAGCAGGTATATCGAGTATCGGGAGATGCCGTCCTTCGTTCGCCGCGTTGATGACGCCATTGATTCGATCGCGGAACTGCTTCGAGACGGACATGCTGCCGGCGTCATTGAGCTCTGCGAATCGGCTCTTCGGTCTCTGTCGAGCGCGATGGATTCTGTCGACGATTCGGACGGATGTATGAGCGAACTACTTGGCCGGCTCCAGGAGATTCACCTCAATGCTTGCCGGCAGGCCAAGCCCGAGCCCGTGGCACTGGCAAAGAGGCTACTTGAGTGGGAACTTCACAACGACTTCGATATCTTCTTCGGCGCAGTGAGCAAGTATGCCGAGCTGCTGGGTCCGGAGGGGATGCGGAGCTATCGGAGGCTGGCAGAAAGGGAATGGGCCAAGGTGCCGGCGCGAACCTCAAACAGCCGTGACGCTGAATGGGGGAAACGCTTTCGAATTACTCACATCATGGAAACGCTCGCCAAACTTTCCGGCGATTCTTTAGAGCTCGTTAAGGTTCTGAGTCGGGATCTTTCCTCCGCTTACAGCTATCTAAGAGTCGCTGAGGTCTGCAAGAGCGCTGGCGAGCACGACAAGGCTCTGGAATGGGCGGAGCTCGGCCTGAAAGCGTTTCCGGAGCGTACTGATTTCCGCTTGCGCGAGTTTCTCGCGAATGAATACCACTACAGAAATCATCACGACGCGGCAATGAATTTGATCTGGCAAGAGTTTGCAGAACGGCCCGCGCTGGAGACCTATCGAACGCTGAAGAATCACGCCGGAAAGAATACAAGTTGGAAGGAATGGCGGGACCGGGCACTGGCAGAGATCCGGCACCGGACCACGTCGGCGATCCAGAGCAAGCCTGGGAAGTTTTCCTGGATGCAGCCTGAAGGACATTCGCTACTTGTGCAGGTATTCCTTTACGAAGGGGATATCGAAGCCGCTTGGCGTGAAGCACAGCACGGTGGCTGCCGGGACAGCCAGTGGCTTGAACTCGCCGCAGCCAGAGAAAAGGATCATCCCGAAGATGCTGCGCCTATTTATCTCGCACAGGCAGAGAGGGCTATCACGACCGCGACGAACGCTGTGTACGAAAATGCTGCGGCCCTTCTCACAAAGGCGGCGACACTCATGTCCCGCATGGGTAAAAACAATGAATTCTCCGCACACATGGAATCTCTCAGAATCACTTACAAGCGCAAGCGGAACTTCATAAAGCTGCTGGACAGGATGGCAGTTCGCGGACGCAAGTAAATTCAAGCATTTTCTGGAAAGGTGCGGCCCATTGAAATCGATCACGCCGCTGCGCTGCTTCACGCGGCTCGATCTTCTGAATTTCCCGGTTCAGATTCAAATCGTACTCACACTGCAGATCAGTATTGGAAATCGAGCGCAGCCGGAACCACCGCTTCCAGGGAGGGCTCTCAGCGTGCCCACTAACCCAGATCCTGCTCAACGCCCTCGGGATAAAGTCGTGGAAAGTAATATCCCACCGCCTTAGCAGGAAAGCTGATTTGCAGCGCCCCCTTCGGGGTCTCTGAGGTCAACAAGTCCTTTTCAAGGAGTGCGGCCACGATGCGTCGTGCAGTTCTCTCAGGCTTGCCGGAAATTCGCGCCGCCTCACCACGAGCAATCTCTCCCCGTAAGAGCACGTCCCTGAGAAGAAATGCTGCAGCGGGATCCAGTTCTCCCAGAGTCGCCTGTCGCTCGACGTAAGCGACAATGCGTGATTCCAGCCCGTCGAGTTCGAGCAACCCGCCCATGAATGCAACCTGATCCAACGCGGTCCGGAGGAAGAACTCACAAAACTTCATCAGTCCGTTGTCTGACAAATTGCCGCGACCATCGAGATCAGACATTCTCGGCGAGTCGGCCCCACTCAGGGCAGCCATGTAATCATTCCGGCGACGGGCAAACCCGCGGCTGACCATCCACAGACGATGGCCGTCCACACCAGCCCGGATCAGATATGCATGAGTGAATAGCCTTGTGACGCGCCCGTTACCGTCAAGGAAAGGATGGATCCACGCTAACCGATGGTGCGATGCCGCAGAAGCAATGATGCGCTTCAATTGGGGAAGCTTTTCGGGCTCGTAGACCGCCGAGAACCTTGCCAGAAATTCATTCAGAACGGTTGCGGTTGGCGGAATATGCCTTCCGACTGAAACTTCACGCCTGCGAAGCTCGCCCGGGACGATCTTGTGTTTCTCTTTTCCTTCCTGGTCTGATACCCATCGAAACTCTTGTGGCATTTTCTCGTAGAAAACGCGATGAATCCACGTCAGAAATTCCGTCGAGCAAATATTGAGTTCGGGAAATTCATTGAGCCGGTCTTCAATCAGCTGCTGAACTTCTATGTGTGCCTTGCTTTCTAGCTGGAGCGCCCTCTTTGCCGGCTCGTCCAGGTACTCCTGTCGCATGGCCTTTTCGATATCGATCGGACGTGTATGGTGGCCTTCGATCAAATTCGAGTAGTAGCTGTTCATTTGCCGTAAGAGAGAAACGAGAGCTTCTTGCGTGTGACTCCGAAAGCGGCTTCCAAGAGCAGCAGAGTTGCGAACAAGGTCCACGGCCAAGTCGGAAAGCTGTTCAGCTCCTTTACTTGGAAACATCGGTTCCATCTGCGATACAGAATCGTACATTTGGCCGGTCCTCTTCATGAATAAATGATTGTAGTTACTACGATTAAAGAGATCGGTGGCCGATCACGTGGCCGGCTCGCTTAAACAGTGTAGCCGGATTGTGGCCGATGTCTATGCCGATTTATATGTTTATTAACTATCTTTATATCAATTCAATAGGAGATACAACGTAGGACTACTTCTGCGAATAATGGCCGATCAATGCGGAAATCGGCCATAAGCCGCTAAGCTGTCCAAATTGTGAGTTCTTCGCGAATTAATTCAGCAGTGAACAAAAGCCAAGAATGGTCATAGTCTTGGATTCGGCTTCGCTCCGGGCATCGCGGGGTGGTTGGCAAGCGCACGCCCTGCGGAGTGACACTCACAAATCCCGTTTTGAACTAACTTCGATGGAGAATCGCTACGCAACCTCGCGACCATCCGGGGGCAGGGGTACAATCGTGCCGTTTTCGAGGTTGTATTGCCATCATGGAAACCGGTCTCCATGGTAGGCAATATCATCTGTTCCCTCCCCGGAATAGCAACTCAAGACGATGCCGGTCCAGACGGCGAGCGGGAGGTTCGAAGGTGACGTTGTCGAAGAGCATCCGGCTTGCGGGGAGGATACGAGCGTGAGTGCATGACACGCGGCCAACCGGGGAAGGTTCTGCCAATCGGCAAACTTCCGCTTGAGCATTTGCGATCGTTGCTGAGGCATCTGCCAAAGCATGATCCGCGCCTGCTCATTGGACCTCAGATTGGCGAGGACGCGGCCGTCATCGACGCAGGCGATCGCTATCTCGTCGTCACGACAGACCCCATCACCTTTGCCACTGATCACATCGGGCGCTACGCTGTTCACGTCAACGCGAACGACGTTGCCGTCCTGGGCGCGCGCCCGTTGTGGTTCTTCGTCGTCATGCTCCTACCGGAGAGCCGCACGACGCCCGAACTGGCCGAGACGATCATGGCCGATGTGCGGACCACGTGCGAGGAACTGGGCGTCACGCTCGGCGGCGGGCACACGGAAATCACCCAAGGTCTCGACCGCCCGATTCTGGTCGGCCAGATGCTCGGCGAGGTCGCCCCGAGTCGCCTTGTGCGGAAGACTCGCATCGCCATCGGCGACCTGATCCTGTTGACACGTGGTGTGGCCATCGAGGGCACCGCGATCCTCGCACGAGAGAAGTCCGAATGGCTGCGGGAACGGGTTGATGCCGATTTTCTGGCGCGGGGCGCTCGTTTCCTAATTGAGCCCGGCATCAGTGTCGTGAGTGCGGCTCTCGCGGCTGCCAATGTCGGCGAGGTCGTGCACGCGATGCACGATCCGACGGAAGGCGGGCTCGCGACGGGGCTCCTCGAGCTGGTGGCGCCCGCCGGTCTCGGGCTTCGGGTCATTCGCGAGCACATTCCCGTGTTTCCCGAAACCGACACGATTTGCAGCGCGCTCGGGCTTGATCCGCTGAAACTGATTGCGTCGGGCGCGTTGCTGGTCGCCGTCGCGCCAGACAGAGCGGACTCTGTCCTGACGGCCATTGAGGCCACAGGCGTTCCGGTTGTGGTGATTGGTGAGGTGCGTCCGTCGAGCGAGGGCATTACTATCTTGACGAATGGGGCCGTAGAGCCGCTCACGCCACCAGTCCGAGACGAGATCGCGCGAGCCTTCGAAGGCGGTTAGGCAGCATGGCATGAGGTGGTTTCCCAAGCCCGCACACCTGAAAGTGAATCACTTCTGTGAAGAAAGTCCACACAGCTCGCGAGCTCGAGATTGAGGCTGCGGCAGCCCGGCCGCGTGGACCACAGAAGGCACTCCTGCCCTGCGGGGAAGCAATCCTCATGCTGGCTCGCCGGGGCCTACGTCCGAGCAAGTCGCGATTAGATTTGCCGTTTCCGGAGGATCTCGAAGAGGGGAAAGCCGCAAGCCTGTTGCAACTGCTTGACCATTATGCCTTCCGTCTTTTTCTACGCGGGGCCATCCTGCATCCTGAAGGATTTGCGCCGGAGGAAACGACGAAATACTTGAAGGGCGCTCAGTCGAGGGCTTATGCCGAGTCAGTGGTCAAACTTGGTCTCGCCGAAAGGACGTCGGAAAAGTGCTATCGATTGCTCGGGTCCGCGAAGAGCTTTGGCGGAATCCTGGAATGGTACGTAGCGCGAGAACTTGGTCGGAGGTTTGGTTTTGATGCGGCGGCGGGTGTCAGGTTCCACGCTCGAGGTGTCGGTGGAGACCTCGACGTAGTCGCTGCCGCGGAAGGCAAGCTTGCCTATCTCGAACTGAAGTCCTCCCCGCCCAAGCACCTTGCGGTCGGCGAAGTTGTCGCGTTTTTCGATCGTGTGTCCATGCTCCGGCCCGATGTAACCCTCTTTGTGGTGGACACTGCGCTGCGCCTCAGTGACAAGGTACTCCCCATGCTCGTGACGGAACTCGAACATCGCCGGGGTGGAACTCAGGTCACCCCGCGCCGCGTCGCGCGAGAGCTTTGGGCGCTGACACCCCATCTTTACGCAGTGAACGGAAAAGTGGATCTCGTTGCCAATATTGGGCGCGCCTTGGGGGAAGGACTGCTTTCCCTTTCTCCGCCGCTCTGACGGCGGACCCTTACCGTCAGTGAGGAAGGTTCCCTAGGCTACTATCGGAAGTCCGCGCTGCCTCCTACGTTGGGCGCGTGGGACTCTAAGCACATCCTCTCAGGACTTCGGCAAATCAAACTCAAGACCGTACTTCGCGGCAACATCCATCAGCTTTTGTATTTCACAGTATGGGACTTCAGCCGTTGGCGGCAGCGTCATGGCGGGCGCCGGCACGCTACACTCCTTGAAATATCCTTCCAGTCCGGCCGGGGTCAGCAGCACGAGCATCCGCATCTGCTCGGATTCGATCTCAAACGAGTGCAGGACATTACGTGGCAGGAAGATCATCGTTCCGGGTGTTCCCTTGATAGTTTGGCCACCTACCGAAGCGGTCATCTCGCCCTCAAGGATGTAGAAGGTTTCGTCTTCCCGGTGGTGGATGTGCGGAGGCGGCACATTACCTTTTCTGCCGACCATCTCGATCAATGCGAACCGCCCTTGAGTGTCTTTACCCGTTGCAAGGAACGTAAGTAGGTGGCCACTGTACCAGGCCGACTCCTTCAGAGACTGCCGCCCCCGGCCGAATGCGCTAAGCTGCTCGGTTTCTACCGTCGAGCTTAATGATGCTGTCATGATTAACTCCTTTCGATTGAGCTTGAATTTAGAGACTCTCCTCGTCCTCTGTCACCGCCCGTTTTGCATTCCTCCTGACACACTATCCACCCCACTCGGCGCTACGCCTGCGGCTGTGGGCGGAGCCGGCGAGAGGCCGTGGAGGATCATAATCTCTGCCATCTTTGCTCGGTCCGGCGGCCCGCCGGCCGCTGCTTTGATCACCTCGGCAACCTCGCGGAAATACTGCGGACCGATCGCGGCTGGTGTGATCACGCAGAGCGCCTTCGCGTCCTGGCGGCCTTTGTTGTCGAACCGGTGAATGGCGCCGCGGGGAATGCAGAGTGCCTGCCCCGGCCCAACGTCGATCTGTCTGCCGTCGACGGTCCAAGTCAACACGCCCTCGATGCCGTATACCGTTTCTTTGTAATGATCGTGGCTGTGCGCCGGAGCCGCCAGCTGCTGCCCGCGCGGGACCGAGACCTCGAATACAACAACGCTGCCATTCGCGCGCTCCGAGGTGATCAAGAAGCGCACGGTGAGCGGGCCGAGATGGATGGTCTCCTCGGATGGATTGACATGCACGTCGACGACCTGAGATGTCATCTGTGTGTCCTTAAATTCTGGTTGGGGACCGAACCCGGGTGTAGTGATGTCAATATCAATGTGACGAGTTGCACCGATGTTCTTCCAGACGCGAGGTCGGTCATGTCGAACGTGTTTGCGATCAGCAACTTGTATCGGTGAGAGCCGTCTAGACATGTCGGGACAAGTGTCCATCTGTTTTCAAGAGGATAAGAACCAAGCGGGTAATGTCGTACCGCGGTTGATGTTCCAGGGTAAGCAGCTGGAGACCTTGGTCCTGCAGAAGTACCCGGCCGTCTTCAAAGGAGATCGGCGAAAGACACAACATCCAGGTGCTTGAATAGCCCCCGCAGGATATGGAGTCATCCTCAATGCCCCGGCCGGGCCCCATTGGGGTCCGGCACCAGGGTGTCTCGATGGCGCAGAGAACCGGCTTGAAGAGCACTGTTGGGCGCGTGGTTATTGAGCCCGCGGAACGATCAGCGAATCGCCGGCAAACGGAGGCAATCCGGCCGCTCCTTCCAGGGTGGCCAGCACAACTCGCAGGCGATTACTGGACGCTCGTGAATACCCTGCGATTCTTTCACTAGCGCTTGTAGCCGATCGCACGCAGGAGATCGTGCCGCCAAGCGACATCACTCTGTGCTTCGACGCCTTTTGGCGACGCGCCGTCGATGACGCCAAGCACTCCCTGGCCTTGCTCCGTCCGGGCCACAATGATTTCGACTGGGTTGGCGGTGGCACAAAATATCGAACACACCTCCGGCACCATGCGGAGCGCATTGAGAATATTAATGGGATAAGCAACCGAAAGAACGAGCACGAACGTATGTCCACAGGCTAGCGCCTGGGCATTGCGGATGGCTGTGTCCTGAAGCTCTCGATCATTTCCGTCGAACCGCGTCAGACATGCTCCAGAACTCTCATTGAAGGCTAGGCCGAACTTGGCTTGCGGCGCTGTCGTGGTGACCGCTTCATATAAATCTTCAACGGTTTTGATGAAATGCGATTGACCAACAATGATGTTGGCATCGGCAGGAAATTCCATGCGAACCGACTTGATCTCGATCATAGTTGGGCCTCCGCCCGTGACTACAGGATACCCCTCACTTTTCCATTACGCAGTTCTGACGGGGCGGGCGCTCGGATGTATTCTTTGTCGGAGGTTTGCGATGAAGTTCGAGCAGTTCTCATTTGGGAAGATTCGGATCGATGGCATTGAGTACGGCTATGACCTGGTAATCGACCGGGGAGAAATTCGCAAGCGCAAGAAGAAACCATCCAAGAAGTTTCAGGACAGTTTCGGTCACACGCCGCTCTCTCTGGAAGAGGAGATACCGTGGAAATGCCGTCGGTTGGTAGTCGGCACGGGCACCGGAGCATTGCCAGTCATGGATGAGGTTAGACGTGAGGCTGAGCGGCGCGAAGTTGAATTGATCATCCTCCCGACGGAAGAAGCTATCGAGTTCATGAGGCGGCACGCAGAAAACACCAATGCCATTCTCCATCTGACCTGCTGAGCGTTAGATCCGCCCGACCGGCTTGGTGTTCGGCTAGCTGTCGAAGTGCTGGAGTTGAAGCGTTCGATCGTTTCTCCTCGGGAGGTGTAGACGACGGCGAACGCAGAAGGATACGGATCACGATCTATCCGAGTCAGCAGTGGGTAAGGCCGACCTGTTCACATAGCTCGGCCTTACCCCACGCGTGCGGCACGAGCTCCATGCTGCCGGACTGCGACCCCGTCCTGTAAGGGTCTGGTGGGGACGGTAAAAATTCTTGCATGTCAAATTCGAGGTTTTTGTCGAAACGGACTATACTCCCCGGCGGCTGTCCCCTGTGTACCCCCGTTAGTGGTCGAAAAGTGTCGGTGCTCTTTGGGGGAAATGGGGTTCCCCCTACCTCCGGTGCCGATTAGGTACATCGGGACTCAGCGGGTGGAATGCGGGGGATAGCAGGGACAGCTTTCTCGAGCCCGAGCGCCGCGGCCGGGCAGGCGGTGGCGCGCAACAGCAGATCCGAGACGATGGCGGCGGCCCAGAGCCCATTATCATCATCTACCTGGATCAGTCAGGTAATAAGCAGGATCCAACCTAAGATAGTAGAGAAGTACTGCGCTTCGAGTTTCAGACTGCACGTGGGATCACGACGGTGAAGACAAGCGGGGAGCTCATATCCCGGCGCCGCGACCCGGAACCTGACCCATCGGAAACTGTGAACCCACCAGCGCCCCACTCCCCGGAACCTCATCGTCGGATCAGCCAGCGTTGGCTGGGTCACATCCCTCGCCGCCGCCGCGGGCGCGCGCGAGGGAAAAAGGAATTAGTGGGACCCACTCGGAGCGGATCGCCGCCACATAACCCATCTCTACCCCGGACAAAGGGGATGTGCCCGCCTATGCCTCAGCTGGGAGAAACGGGAATATCGGAGACAGCTTTCTGGAACCGAGCGACGTGGCTGGGCTGGCGGCGGCGCGCTACAGAAGATCACAGGCAATGGCAGCGTAGCCCAGAACACTCATCCTCTGTGGGACAAGCGGCAAGCCCGGATCCGGCACCGCTTACCCGGAAACTCATCGCTTGATCAGCAAAGCGGAGCCGGGTGTTGCGCAACGTGCACATCCCTCGCCGTCGCCGCGGGCGCGCGCGAGGTTTCGTTGCGCACAGGACGGAGAGACCAGGTTCTCTGCGTTCACCACCTCGCTGGTCCCAGGCCCGGTCAGCGAGAAGGTGGCATCGTTGATCGTGGTGACGTCGATCTCCTGATCGAAGGTCACCACGATCGGGGTGCCGAGGATGACGTCGGTCTCGTTATTTCCGGGGATTAATTCGACTACGTTGGGAGCTGCCACTGGATTTGGCCTTCTTCTTGGGAGACTTGATGGGGTTGCCGCTGGCGTCGACGATGGGTGAGACTTCTTCTTCGGTCACCGAGCTGAAGCCGCTGATCTGATCGGAGTCGGCCAGCTGATAGTCGGCCTTGATGGTTCCGGTCTTCTTGATCTCTCGTTCGAACTTCTTCTGTTCGGTCTTGTTCTTGGGGAATGATGAGCGTTTGGATGAAGCCTTAGGGAGTACATACTCATTAAAGATGCACAAATCCCCGGCTTTCCTCTTGACGAGGAGCCATTTCAGGAGTACTGAGTATATGAGCATGTATAAGCCAACCAACAAGACCGTGAAGTCCAACCGAACCGAAGCCTCCTTGACCCTGGCCAAGTGTGTCCAGCGGCGCAGGGAGAACCTTGGCATGTCTGTTGAGCGCGCCGCCGACTTGGCTGGCATGAAGGTTTCCGAGTGGTGTGCTCTGGAGGCCGGCTGGGTCCCCGACGCTTTTGATGTCCTGCGCGCCGTCGCTGACACGCTGGAGCTCGGCTACTTGCAGCTGTCGTTCCTGGCTGAGATCAGCCAGTACAACCAGATTAACCCTGTTTAGAAAGCTGCCCGCCGTCTCTAGTCTGTTACTGGCGGGCCTACTCATGAACGTATATGCTCACCTCCAGGGGGCGTCCGGCCCGGACTGGAGGTGAGCGGAATGAAAGAGCAGAAGGTGAAGAGAATGAACATAAATGTTGAAGTCAGCGTCCACGACGCCTTCAAGGCGGCGACCGCAGCCCAGGGCGAGAATATGACCGATGTGTTGCTAAAGTTCATCAACGAATATGTCGACAAGAACGGCCTGGCGCCGAAAAAGAAGGGTCGGCGCTGATGAAGCGCTGTGCCCTATACCTGAGGGTTTCCACGGTGGACCAGCACCCTGAAACCCAGCTCTACGATCTGCGCGGCCTGGCCGCGCAGCGCAACCTCGAGATCGTCCACGAATACACCGACAAGATCAGCGGGGCGAAAGCGAAGCGCCCCGGCCTCGATCAGTTCCTGGCCGATGCCCGCCGCGGCAAGTTCGATGTAGTCCTGGTCTGGGCGTGCGATCGCATCGCACGTTCCACCCGGCACTTCCTGGAAGTGCTCGACGAACTGAACCACCTCGACATCGAGTTCGTCAGCTTCCGGGAAAATATTGATACTGGAGGACCACTCGGCCGCGCCATCGTTGTCATCATCGGCGCCATCGCTGAGCTCGAGCGCAACCTGATCATCGAGAGGGTGCGTGCCGGCATGCGGCGCGCCCGCCTCGAAGGCCGCCAGATCGGACGTACTCCGCTGCAGGTCGATCGCGTTGCTCTGCTCCGCGATCGGGAACGCGGGACCAGCCTCAACGACCTGGCCAAGACCTACCGGATCTCCAAAGCCAGCGTCTGCCGTGTAATAAAGGATGCACAGCAGGCTGTCTCCAAGGGGTTCCCGCCGGCCACTTCCGCCGGTGCTGAGAACAAGGAACTTAGGCCGCCAAAATCGGCGGCCTGAGGGCTGTCTCCAAAACAGTGGGTTGTGAGTACTTTTCGTCAGCTCAGCGGCCCGCGTATGTGTCGTCGAGAACGGCGATTAGAATCTGTCCTGGGCTAGTGTAGTTAGAGAAGTTTGCTCTGTAGATCTGTCTTAGGTTCCTTTTGGGCTGCCTCAAAGATTTCGATTATGTTACGGTCCGGATCGATGCACCGAAACAGTCGTCGGCCGGATTTCTCCGTAAACGGGGTGCATCGAGCAGAAGAATCTTCGCGGACTCGGTCATGACAGAGATCAATATCCTTTGTCTCTATACAAATCAAGGATCTTATCGGAGGTCCTCCCCGAAGATCCTCAAGCTCCCTCAAGTAATCAAGTGGCACCAAGGTGATAACGCCCCCGAAATTAACGACGCTCTTCGATTCTCTGGTTACTCTTAAGCCCAAGAGCTCACCATAAAAGTGTCGTGATTTCTCAATGCTTTCAACTGGGAGCTTTACGGCTTGTACTTTTGACGAAGTCTTCGGGAGGCGCTTGCTTGATACCTGCTTGCTCAAGAATGAATCGGCCTCACTTCTCGATGAGCGCTCCACTCGAGACAACCTCTTTATGTAGATCGTTTGTCCATCTATGGTCCGAAGCTTCCATTGCTGTGCTGAAACACCTGACGAAGAATTCAGATTGTCGAGACGTTCTACCTCAGCATCACGTCCGTCTGGTAGGGAGATCTTCGTCCCAATGGGACTGGCGAGTACTTGATTAATGAGGGCTTCCCTGATTCTCCTTTGCGGAGATAGCTGTTGAATATTGTCGTCAACCTCAGAAACGGTCTTTGCTTCACAGATTCGATCTGCCAGTTCTCCGATGTACCTCTCATCCTGAAGACAATCTCGGAAACGAAGTAGCCAGTCAGATCCTGAAACGGCGCCCAGAACTGAGGAAGTCATCGAGGCTAAGGTGTCCGTATCAGCTCCGAAGGCGAATGCTGCCTCAACAATTCCGTGTTGCGGGTCGGGAGCATACTTCGAAGCAAGGTACGCCGCCGCCGCGGCGCACACGGTCCCCGCGCCATTAGTGGAATGATCGAAGCATCCTAGGCCCGAGAGGACCTGCGAATCGATCGATAATGCGCCCGCATCTATGCCAGATACCGCACGCCGAAGCAGAGACACCATTTCTGAAGTTGTATCTTTCCACCTTCGCTCGAAGCTACCCCGGTAGACCTCGTCCGCGTTCTCGGCCCAAGTCTCAATCAGGCGGCCGCCCCGAGGAAAAGAAGACCAAGCCTCAGGGTTGGTCAATGCAGTCTTGAGTAGGTATCCGTATGGCAGAGTTCCGTCATAACGGAATGCTTCCCATGCGATATACCCGAAACACAGCGCACCAATCAAAGCGCGCGGATGTCCGTGCGTGCAGATTCCGTTGAGAACGATAGCTGTGCTCGCTTGAGCGAAGCTATCGTCGCGTGCTCCGTGCAGCACATGAGGCAGAATCCTCATAGCGACGCCGTTGCCGCCGGCTTCAAAGTATCGGCTTCGGTCTTCAGCTCTGCTACTCCAAGGTGCTTCGCCCTTGAGCCACGCATCCACGGCTCGCTTAGTTGCGCCGCCAGCACCTCGCTGATAAACGTTCCAGCTGGGCAGCTCTCTCTCAACGAAATGCCTGAGCCATTTGTCCGCCGAGAGAATGCTTCGAGCAGAGCATAATAGAAGTTGCGTATCATCGCTGTACTCGCCGGCATGAATGACTTCTTCATGAGGTAAGAAGCGACCGCCTGACCTCCTATGCCATTCTCCAAGAGCGAGAGCTCCTACTTTCGTCGAACGGTCTCCTTTAATTCGGCGGTTAGGCATCTCTTGCGGCCATCCCAGTGCGTCACCAGCCGCTGCACCCCAGAATGCACTTCGAGCTTTTTCCCGCATCTTATACCCGTGGCTTTCACTCTTAAGCATTGGCTTATCCAATCTTCTCGTCCACAAACAGTTGTTCGGAAGGCCTGACGCCTGACTTCAATGATGCACTTAATGTGTACTTATCGAATAGCGCTGGCGCAATTACTATCCTCAAGTTCTCGACCACGGCACGGGGAATCCTGAGTAGCTTAAGCCGAACAATTTCGTTGCAAGCCTGCGCTTCATTTTGAACGGCAAATCCTAAAATATCCGAAAGAGAGACAGTATCCGGGATCAGAACCTCAGCCTGTTCATCTGTCGCACAGAATGGCAACGTCTTAGCCGTCCGGCTGTATGTCTTGCCGTATGCCCCCGATATTGTGTTGTCGAACATGTTGTTGAACGCGACTTCTCCCGCCTCTATGTACATTCCTCCCGCCGCAGCAGCGTTACGGGGGCAGAACTTGGCATCTGTGGACCACAAATACTTTGGCGATATGAAAATAATCACCCAATCCTTGAACAGTACCTCTTTGGAACGGGCCTTCTCAAAGTACCAGGCGTTCGGATACTCAATCGAACAACAGATATGGTCCAGTAAGCCATCTAGTCTGGCCAGGTCTGTGGGCGTATAGACCGCGCGCTCAGAAGCCTGGAGATTCTTAGTTGCGAGAATCCCGGTGTCTCCAGCGAGAATTTGAGCGAGATTTCGCGACGGTGTGAAATGACACAGCCGGGTGATTCCTCTCTTTTGGGCTTCCGCTTGGATTCCTGATTTCATTGTTTGCTCTTTACGTAAAGCCCATCTTCGCTCGGGAGCAGAGTCGTTATCTTACCGACATGCGACATTATCAGACGAGTCTTGGCACGTGTCACGCCGACGTAAACTAACTTACCATCAATGATCTCTGCTTCCTCGTTTCCGAAGGCACGAACTACCTCTGGGTCAGGTAAGTGCGCGTCAGAGAAAAACGGGAGGAGAACGACGTCAAATTCGAGGCCTTTAGCGCCGTGGTACGTTCCATAGTAGACCTGTGGCCCTGCCTGCCATGTGCTCAAGTCGTGATCCAGTTTCACCGCAGATCGAGGAAGATGCTTTGCGACCGTCGCTGCTAGATCCCAATTTCTGGTCAGCACCGCGACCGCTTGTGTTTTAGCAGCTTCGGTCACCAGCTTTTTTACCATCTTCATTTCCACGTCAGTTGACGAACACTCGACCACCGCCGGAAGGGGACCGTCCGCCTTAGGCTCGATCGGTTCGACCAGGTCAGGCGTATCTTTAAAAAACGGCATTCGGCTGATAGCTAATCCCAGCTTTGCGATCTGCTTTGTATTCCGGTAGTTCTCCTTGAACTCCCATGCCTTCGTAATCTTCAGCCCGGCAGATTTCCACGACATGCGCCTTCCGTAGATCTGCTGCGCCATGTCCCCAAAGAAAGTAAGCGACCCGTCAGCCGGAATAGCCGACGAGAGCGAACGTATCATCTGAGGCGAGAAATCCTGCCCCTCATCGATGACAATGTGTTTATAGAGCCGGGAGGAACCGTCCGCCCCTAGTTCGTCACACACCGCCGTCGCCATGTCGTCCCAGTCGAACCGCTTATGGCGTGCAGTACGAGCCGCCAAGTACTCCTCCAGTACGGCAAAAACGAGTTCGCGGGAACTCTTATCAAGGGGCAGTCCGCCCCTACCGACCCGATCCACAATTAAATATTCTTTGACGGTGCGGATTCCGTGTTGCTCGATCCACTGTATCTCGCTCGAAAAGAACTCCGCCCCCCTAGCTAAAAGTTTGTGCTGTCCACATCGAGAGGCAACCTCCATGATTGCAGATTCTATGAGCACTCTACGCAGTTCCGGTTTGCAGACGCTATTGAATCCCATCTTGCCGCGGCTGTTTAGATATCCTCGTGCAAACAGGTGATAGTTCTCCACCGATACGTTCTTGAAATCAGAGTTCTGGAAGTGTTTAAGGTAGGTGACCAGTGCTCGGTTGAAGGTCACGAGCAAAGTCCTGCCATTATGATGGGTTTTCGGATTTGCGAGATACGCGGCCCGAAGAATTGCAAGTGTGGTTTTCCCGCTTCCCGCCGCACCCAATACGACGGTGTGACCTTGGGCAGGAAGGTACAACACCTCACGTTGGCGGCCTACTGGCGTGGGCAATTCTGAAGCGGCAATTGGCATCAGAGGTTTTCCTCGAGCGAAATACCGGGAGATAGAAAGCCGCTTCTAGCGAGCCCGGCTCGGAGCTACAGTTGAATGATAACTTTCGAAACCGGAAGCTGCGTCCGGTGGGAAAGGTCTTTAAAGGCACATACAACGGTAGCCCTCAATCGATGCGTTGCCAAGTACTCACAACCCACTGTTTTAGAGACAGCCCTCAGGCCGCCGATTTTGGCGGCCTAAGTTCTTTGTTCTCAGCACCGGCGGAAGTGGCCGGCGGGAACCCCTTGGAGACAGCCTGCTGCGCATCCTTTATTACACGGCAGACGCTGGCTTTGGAAATCCGGTAGGTCTTCGCCAGGTCGTTGAGGCTGGTCCCGCTTTTCCGGTCGCGGAGCAGAGCAACGCGATCGACCTGCAGCGGGGTGCGTCCGATCTGGCGGCCTTCGAGGCGGGCGCGCCGCATCCCGGCACGCACACGTTCGATAATAAGGTTGCGCTCGAGCTCAGCGATGGCGCCGATGATGACAACGATGGCGCGGCCGAGTGGGCCGCCGGTATCAATATTTTCCCGGAAGCTGACGAACTCGATGTCGAGGTGGTTCAGCTCGTCGAGCACTTCCAGGAAGTGCCGGGTGGAACGTGCGATGCGATCGCACGCCCAGACCAGGACTACATCGAACTTGCCGCGGCGGGCATCGGCCAGGAACTGATCGAGGCCGGGGCGCTTCGCTTTGGCTCCACTAATTTTGTCGGTGTACTCGTGGACGATCTCGAGGTTGCGCTGCGCGGCCAGGCCGCGCAGATCGTAGAGCTGAGTCTCCGGGTGCTGGTCCACAGTGGAGACCCTCAGGTATAGAGCACAGCGCTTCATCAGCGCCGGCCCTTCTTCTTCGGCGCCAAGCCGTTCTCACCGACATATTTCTTGATGAACTGCAGCAGTACGTCCGTCATGTTATCGCCCTGGGCGGCAGTCGCCGCCTTGAAGGCGTCGTGGAGGCTGACTTCAACATTTATGTTCATTCGTTTCACCTTCTGCTCTTTCATTCCGCTCACCTCCAGTCCGGGCCGGACGCCCCCTGGAGGTGAGCATATACGTTCATGAGTAGGTCCCGCCAGTAACAGATTGGAGACGGCGGGCAGCTTTCTAAACCGGGTTGATCTGGTTGTCCTGGCTGATCTCAGCCAGGAACGACAGCTGCAAGTAGCCAAGGTCTAGGGTTTCGGCCACGGCATGCAGTACACACGAATTGTCGGGAACCCAGCCGGCCTCCAGGGCACACCACTCGGAAACCTTCATGCCAGCTAGGTCGGCGGCGCGGTCGACAGACATGCCAAGGTTCTCCCTGCGCCGCTGGACGCACTTGGCCAGGGTCAAGGAGGCTTCGATTCGGTTGGACTTCCCGGTCTTGTTGGTTGACTTACACATGCTCATATACTCAGTACTCCTGAAATGGCTATCCGTCAAGAGGAAAGCCGGGGATTTGTGTATCTTTCATGAGTATGTACTCCCGAAGGCTCCATCCAAAGCCTCGTTACCCCCAAGAATAAGACCGAACAGAAGAAGTTCGAACGCGAGATCAAGAAGACCGGAACCATCAAGGCCGACTATCAGCTGGCCGACTCCGATCAGATCAGCGGCTTCAGCCCGGTGACCGAAGAAGAAGTCTCACCCATCGTCGACGCCAGCGGCAACCCCATCCAGTCTCCCAAGAAGAAGGCCAAATCCAGTGGCAGCTCCAAACGTAGTCGAAGTAATCCCCGGAAATAGCGAAACCGACGTCATCCTCGGCACCCCGATCATCGTGACCTTCGATCAGGAGATCGATGCCACCTCGATCACCGACGCTACCTTCTGTCTGACCGGACCGGGGACCAGCGAGGTGGTGAACGCACGGAACCTGGTCTCTCCGTCCTGTGCGCAACGAAACCCTCGCGCACGCTCGCGGCGACGGCGAGGGAGGGGGCGCATTGCCAACGTTACGCTGGCTGATCTGGGAGTATTTTCAGGTCCGGGTTGGAGATGGATGCTGCGCCAGCGGTGACTACGGATGCGCACGTTGTGCGACGCTCCACTGCCGGATCGAAATGGCGGGTTCCGGGTAAGCGGTGCCGGGATCTGGGCTCCCCGCTTTGTCTTTACCGTCGTGATCCCAACGTGCAGTTGAAACTCGAAGCGCAGTACTTCTCTACTATGTAGGCTGAATCCTGCTTATTACCGGACCTGACCATGCAGGTGATGATGGGCTCTGGGCCGCCGCCATCGTCTGGGATCTGCTGTTGCGCGGCGTCGACTGCCCGGCCGCGGCGCCCGGGTGCGAGAAAGCTGTCCCCGATATCCCCCGCATTCCACCCGCTGAGTCCCAATGTACCTAATCGGCACCGGAGGCAGGGGAACCCGTATTTCCCCCGAACGGCACCAGCACTTTTCGACCACTAACGGGGGTACACAGGGGACAGCCGCCGGGGAGTATAGTCCGTTTCAACAAAAACCTCGAATTTGACATGCAGGAATTTTTACCGTCCCCAAGAGACCCTAAATTCCCCCGGTCTGCGTGGATCTATATATGGCGGCAGTTCTACGACGGGATCCACTGATCCCTTGTTCCTCGACCGGTCGTGCCGCCGCCACCTGATCACCGCGCAATGCCTTGTGCGTTAAAGTTTCTGATTTCGAGTCGCGTAAATACCCGAAGACACAGGATCGAAATCCCGCCGGTTCTCTGTGTAAAAACCTATAGGTTTTCACACGCGCAAACTGGCCGAAATCGATGCTTTGCATTCAAAGACCTACGCCGCCAGAATCCACCGACCTTTTCACACAACAGCCGGAGTTTGGCGCGGACTAAAGCTGTGTGAAAAGGGGGTGGCGGGCGTCATTTGGCACGAGGCCTTTATACACACGCATTTCCTGTACCCGGCGTTGATCTCTTTAGCCGTAAAACAGGTCAGACGGTACCTCTGGGCTGAATGGCTCGCCAATCTGAGGGTTCCATGAATTCGACTTCGGCGGTCGCGGAGGATCTGTATCCGTGACCTCCGCGTCTTGGATCAATCAGAATCGGCTTCATAGATTCGAAAGAAATTGCCGAGTTTGTCCAGGGCCAAATCGAACTCCCAGAATCGTACCCCCAACCTGGAACGGACAAAATGTGCACGTTTCAACACCAGGGCACCAAATTCACCGTTCACATGTTCAAGGCGACACTTACCGAACTTCGTCAGGTGCAGAGAGCGCTTGCGCTTGTCCTTCGGGTCACTTCTGATCGTAGCTAGGTTGGAGTCGGCGAGGAATTTTCCAGCTCGGGAAATCTCCACTTTTGGCATTCCGGTTTCCTCTGCTATGCGGCTGTAGCTGACCCCACCGTGCATTTCAGCCCGACGCATAAAAGCAAGATGCAATGGCCGCAGCCCCTCCTCCCGAATAGCGGTTTCTTGCGCCCACTCCAGGATCTCCAGGAAATTGACGAGTTTCCCAACCACAATTGGCTCACTTTTGGACATGATTAGTTTCATTTTGCAACTAATATATGACCCACTTCAACCTTAATATTCATAAACTTACGATTTTAGATTTGAGCGTTCAGGCTCGAATTCGCTCCGTTTGAGCCTTGACATGCGTTTGGCGTTAGCCCTTCAAGGGAAATCATGGATTCGAGGCACGAATGTGTACCTGCACCGGATGCACAGCAGCTGGAAGCGGCACACGACTTGTGCTCAGGACCGTGAAAGCAAGTGGTCCGAAAAGCCTACATAACCTTCTGAGAACGGAGTACGACTATGAATCAGAACACCAACATTCCCACAGTTAAACCGCAATCCCAGACAGCTGCCTCGGCCAGATCGTCGGGCCAGAGGAGCCTGACGGACTGGAAGCGATCTCCGGCAAGCAGGGAGGTGCCGCTCTCTCCTCCCGCCAACGATCCACCGGCTCAGCCGCAGACGGCCCCTCCTCCAATCGACTTCCAGCCTCAGCAGCCCGTTCCGGCCCCCCGCCCGACCACAGCACGCCGGATTGTCGTCCCGAAGTCTATGCACCTCGAGCCTCCCCAACCGCTTTCGGCCATCAACGACGATCCGGTTTTCGCCGAGGATGCTGCCGGAACGATCATTGGCGTCAGTGCTGAATGCATGAAGAAGTGGCGGCAGCGCGGACAGGGTCCGGATTACGTTCAGTACGGGGTCGGCGGTCCCGTGCGATATGCCCTCAGTGCCCTGATGGCATATCGCGCAGCCCACACCGTCCGGGTCAAGGGGAACAAGTAATGATCATCCGCCGCACCGACCCTGCCATGGGTCTTCGGGTCAGCCGCCTCGCACGATTTCACCGTGCGGGTGCGTTACGCGGCCTGGGAGCGGCTAGCTCCTAAATCCACGCCGCGTGGGACAAACCCAGACTCATGTCTCTCGCTCAACAGAATTCTTTGCCTCGATCAACTCCCGGAATCGTGACCAACCTTGGAGCACCCGCGCAACACCCGCTCGGGTACCAGAACCTTGCCGCCAAGCAAATCGCTGTGCGGCTGAACGTACCTTGCTCCTGGATTCAGGACAATTCCAACCCAAGCATTTGTGATGACTGCATTCCCTTTTTCTCTCTTGGCAGGTATCGGCGCTTCCGCTGGGACAGCCCGGAATTGGTCGCATGGATCGAGCGCCACATCGTGAACGGCGATGCGCCCAGCTCTCCTCACTCAGAGCCGACGGCGGATTACGAATACCTCGACAGCGCGCAGTTCGCCACGCGCCTGAACATCTCCGAATCCTGGGTACGGGATCGAGTGCGCACCCGGGCCACAGAACCGATCCCGCACGTGCGATTCGGGAAATACGTGCGCTTCCGCTGGGGAAGCCCGGAGTTGGCAATCTGGGCGGAACGTCGTATGTTGGCTGGGAACAACAGGACGGTGAGCCGGGCTCAAGGAAAGGAGACTGTCCAGTGAAGAGATCCCGGCGTCACCAAAGAGGCTACGTTTATCGAAAAGGAAGTTTTTGGTACCTGCGGTATTACGACCACGAAGTCCAGGCAGACGGCACTCTGAAGCAGGTCCAGAAGTGCAGGCAGCTGGTGGAGTTCGGCGGCGACTACCGCTCAAAGAGCGCGGTGCGAGTGCTTGCCGACGAGTTTCTCGCCCCGCTCAACAACGGAACAATGTCACCTGCAAGCACGATGACGCTCAACCAGTTCATCGAACAGCGCTACCTTCCATACGTGGAATCGGAGAAGGAGCGCAGCACCTACGCGGGCTACAAGAATACGTTCCATCTCCACATTAAGAAGCATGGCGACATTCCGCTTCGTGATGTGCGCACACTTGAGATCGAGCAGATGCTGAAAGACATTGCCCGCGAGTTTGACACGGCCAAGACGACCATCCAGCACGACAAGCAGTTTCTGTCGGGAGTGTTTCGGTATGCAAAGCGGCAGGGCGTCATCAACACGGAGAATCCGGTGCGCGATGCTGTGCTGCCCAAGTGCAAGGAGACCAAGGAAACGCACGCATATACGCTGGAGGATGAATTGACCATGATTCACATCCTGCCGGAACCCGCGTCCACGGTCGTATCCTTGGCGGCATTCACAGCGATGCGCGAGGGAGAGCTCAGGGGAGCGACGTGGGAATGCTACACCGGAGATGAAATCCGCGTTGCAAAATCGGTGTGGCGCGACGGCGTCAAGGCGCCAAAGACAAGGGCCAGCAAAGCTCCTGTTCCGGTGATCGCCCAGTTGGCCAAGAAGCTCGACGAGTACCGTGAGCTCTGCGGCTCACCCGAGACCGGATGGATTTTTCCGAACTCCGCCGGAAATCCGCGCTGCTTGGACGATCTTGCCCGTGACGTCATTCGCCCAGCACTGGAAAAGGCCGGTATTGAGTGGCATGGCTGGCATGCGTTTCGCAGGGGACTGGCGACGAATCTGCACCGGCTGGGGGTACAGGATAAGGTGATTCAGGCCATCCTGAGGCATTCGAACGTCAGTGTGACTCAGCGGGCCTACATCAAAACCGTTGATTCTGATGCGGTTAACGCCATGCAGAAACTCGAACATGCAACCAATATGCAACTGGAGGCCAAAAACAACAAATCGGCAGGTCGGCTGCCGATCATGTAAGCTTAGTTAAAGTGTTTGTTTTCAATGTTATGGCGGAGAGACGGGGATTCGAACCCCGGGTACAGCTTTTGACCGTACAACGGTTTAGCAAACCGCCGCCTTCAGCCACTCGGCCATCTCTCCGCGATTCTGGCTTGCCCGATTATAGCGGAAGCTCTTCTATTTCGTATACCAACCCGCTAATTCTTCGCAAATTCTTTTCAATACCGCAGCAGCTTTTTTTCCGGATCGGCCAATAGTCGTCGAGTTCCCTGGGGCACTTTCAGCTCAAAGCGGGATTCGTGGCCGTCGGCGAACACCCGCTGCAATGGTACGCGCGCCCCTCCTTCCAGTTCCGCGAAGATTGGCACGGATGTCACCAAGGATTCCGGGCACTGGTGCTGATGCAGAGAGAAGCTCGCCACGGTCGCGGCGCCGCGACGCTTGAACTCGACTTGCGTTAGCTCAATCTCGGGCACTGAACTGCCGCGCACCCACTCGTCGAAGAACCAGCTCAAACTTCGCTCCCCCGCAAAGAGTGCCGACGGCGGAAGAAATTCCTCGAGCACCCGGCGGAAATCGTCCGTCGTGGCCGTACTCCGGTTATAACGCTTGGCGAACTCGCGCAATGCTGCCAAGAAGCGGCCGCCTTCCGCATTGTTCGGCTGCTTCGTTTCGGACTTCTCGTAATCCGCAAAGTAGTCGCGCAGCATGACCAGCAGCCACAGACCTCGCCCGTAGGTTACCGGAATGTAAGCGTTAGGGAACACCGACGACGACAACCGGTAGCCGAGCGTGACCGGCCCCGCGTCTGCATAGCGTTTGCCAGCCGCGTTGGTCTCCAGCAACTCTTGCCGATAATCTTCCAGCAGCTCTCGCGCTTGCGCCGGGTGCTTCTCTTCCAAAATCATCAGCGCACTCAGGTTGGCGAGTGCTTCCATCAGCCACTGGTCACGATAGCTCTTCCAGCCGACCCAATCGCCCCACCACTGGTGGGCCGTTTCATGGTTCTGCATAAAGCCGCCATACACCAGACGTTGAAATTCATTCAACTTCAGTGCCTGCCGCTCCTCATCGCTGAGGTAAGCAATGCTGCTCAGATACACCAGGGTCGGCCACCCCTGTGAAATCGGTCCCGGCATCTGGGTAAGCGTCAGGCTCTTGTACGGATACGGACCAAACCACTGCGCGTATCTCCGAATCGCCTCTGCCGAGCGCTGGGCAATTGCGGTGTTTCTGGCAGCGGCCTCGGCTGGCATTTCCTTGGCAGCCGTCGCCAGAGACGATTCGATCACTCCCGCCGAGTAGCTTGCGACCTCTACTCCGTCCGCCTCTGCCGAGGCCCGCGCAAATTTGCCTAGGTTGAATCCAGCCAGCGGGATCTTCTCCTCCGAACTCCACTGGCCAACCTGCATATCACCTTCTTCGTGCAGTGAGCTGCGGTGGCCGGTCGCTACGAGTGTCCATTCCTTGGGCCAATGAAACTTCAATTCAAAGTTGCTCATCTGCATTCCGCGATTCGGATACCACATACCGCGCGCCCCCACATACAGCAACCCCGGCGCCGCCTGTTGCATTACGGCCCCGGCGTAGTGGAAGCACAGGCGATGATGCTCGCCCGCAAGCAATGTGGCTGGCATCACCACTGCCACTTGATCATTGCCGACTCGTGCCAACTCGCTGCCCTTGAGTGCTTCATTCTGCAGAAACTCTGTATCCACCCCATCCACGCTCACGGCACGCACCTGCAGCCAACGCGAGAGTTCGAAGACCAGCAGTTTCTGTCCACCGTTTCGCACCTCGACATCAAGCTCCGCGGTTGCCTCCAGCATCTCGGGAGGAGCTAAAGAGGTCTCGATGCGAAATGCTTCTACCGGCACGGCCGAGGCTGAGCCCGCCGGATCAATAACCCGGCTCTCGCCATGTCTCCGCGCTTCGAGCCCGGGAAATGCCATCCACACGTCAAGATACAAATCTTCCCCCGCCCGACTGAGGCGCGCCACCTGGAACTGGTCCTCTGCTTGTGAATCGTCGAAGACATCGAGACTGCCCAATCGCGTCGCCAATCGCGCGTGCAGGAAGTGATCGTCCTTTGAGAGCGCCGCATTTTCCGTAAAGCTCTCCAGCAATCGCAGCGCATCCAGTTCCGCGAGCGCCTGGGCTTGTTGTCCATGGGCACGAACAAACTCCTCCTGCTCTTCAGTGTCGCGCAAATACGACTTCAGTTCGCCCGGCAGATCGCTGTTAAAGCGCAGGTACGCCGCCGTGAAGTGCTCGTCCAACACACCCCGTCCGGAGAACAATCCGAGCGATGCGTGCTCGGTTAAATTCGGAGGGCGCATTAACACCTCTCCCTCGCCCTCGAAATACGCTCCGGTCACGCGGCCCATCACGTCATGCGTGAACGCGATGGTGCCATCGGTCAAATAGAGGTGCAATTCGCCGCGCTCCAGCACCGCCTCGCGCACATGAAATACCTTGGTTTCGTCCAAGCCGGCCGAGCGCAGCTCGCGATACAGCACCGCGATTGCCCCATTGCGCTGAGCCGTATCCACCGGCCCCGTGGAAGGTGGTGGAGAAACTTCACCCGGCGACTGGAGCGCCACTTCCAGCCATGGCGTTGGCCCCTCCACGTGTTGCGCATGCAGCATCGGGGTGCTCAGCACAATGGAGAGCACGAAAGCTAAGCGCTTGATTCCTACTCCCAATCCGCCTCCGCGTTAACACACCAGAAAACACAATACCGCAAAGTTGATCCACTCACACAGGCAAGTGGCAGCCGCCCGCCTAACGTGCTACTTTGGAGTCTAAGCAGCTATGAAGCTCCTCACTTTCGTAACTCCGCCCGCAGTCGCGGCGCGTGCTCCAGCACCGCTGATTACGCCTGCAATGGATTCCGTGCGAGTAGCCGTGCAGGTTCACCCGGCACGCGGCGGTGGCGATTATTTTGACGCCCTCGTGATCGACTCCGCGCACCTAGTCTTTCTGCTGATGGATGTAGCCGGTCAGCGAATCAGCGCACTGAATCTTGCGGCCTTTGCGCAGGACACGTTTCGCAGCCGCACCCCGGAGTTATTCTCCGGTGAGAGCAATCAATCCGAGGCTCTCTCCGAGCTTTGCTTGCACCTCAACCGCACCATTCTGGAAACCGCCGGACGCGCTCACTTGGCCGCCGCGTTTCTCGGCAGCTTCGACGGCGAGGATGGCACGTTCTCCTATATCAACGCCGGGCACGTTCCTGGCCTGCTGCTCGCGAAAGACAAAACTGAGTTCCTGGAATCCACCGGTTTACCTCTTGGACTCTTCTCCCACGCCACTCATGAAGCCTGTTCTCGCGTCATTCCGCGCGGTGGCGCGCTGCTCATGGCCTCACGCGGAGTCGTCGAAGCGCGCAGCGGGATTCTCGATTGCATTGGCCGTAGCCCGGAGTTCGGCGCCGATGGCCTGCTGAGGGCCACTACGGGAGCAAACCGGGTGGCGCGATCGCTCTGCCGCATCGTGCTTGATACCGCAGCCGCGTACGCCGGCAGGCACATGGCCAATCCTATGTCGGTGGCCGCAATCTCGCGCGATACCTAGAGCAGAATGGAGCGACCAGCTCCAATGCGCTAACGTGGGTTACGCTTTGAGTTGGTGGAAACCAACTCAACGTTCCAATCCCGGCGGCGCGAAAAATTGGCCGGGCTCGTCCTCCCGCCGGTAGAGCGTGCGTGCAGAAACTAAAAGAGGAACAGCGGGTTGTCCGCCATTCCTCCTTGGTCGTTTCCGGTAGTGGTTCAGCGCCTGTAGTTACGACGCCTTGCCGACTGATTCCACGCGTTTGTGGCCGCTGTGCTCGCCGCGCGGCAGGGCAACCAGTTCCGCCCCGACCCCTTCGGCGATTGCCTTCAGCTCCGACATTCTCAGATGCTGTCCATAGACTCTCAGGTCAATGCCGCTGATCGCCACCAAAATGTAGCGCGGCGTTTCAGAGCCGTCGACGTACTTGCTCCGCTCGCGATAGAAGATTTTGCCAGGCATAAGGGTGCCTCCTTTTCGTTGTCCTCCCTAGTGGAGGGGTAACACGCCTATTCTACCAAATATCGAGTTTGTCAAGGCTTTTTTAAGACCTTAGGCCCGGATAATCGTTCCGATCTTTTCTCCCCTGATCGCCTGGGCAAGAGTGCCACGCTTGTGTCCGTTGACAATCCGTATCTCCCTTACCGACCTCATGTCGCGCAGCAGATAGAGCATCTTCCGCTCCAGAACCATGTCCTCCATATCCAACCGAATCAGTTCGTCGGCGGTGATCTCTTCGATCAGCTTCGCCTCCGGGTTCACCAGCGGGTCCTGGGTATAGAGTCCGTCCACATTCTTCAGGAGAATACAGCTCTTGGCCCCGAGCACCTCGGCCATTAGCAGTGCCCCGGTGTCGGTGCGGTGCGGCGGGATCAGGCCCGTCTCCGGCGGATGTTCGTAAAGTCCGTAGGGCGGAGTTCCGTGGATTACCGGCAACAAGCCGAGGTGTAGCAGAGTGGGCAGGTCAAGCAGATCACCGGTTTTCACCCGCGAACCTCCCCACTTGGAAAGCAGCAGCGTAACGATTTCGGCATTCTGTTCGCTGATCTTCGCGGCGAGTTCGGCGAGGACGCCCGTCGGCATGCCCAAATCAATGCCGATATCCAGAATGTGCCGCACCCTCACGCCACCGCCCGTGACAACCAGAATCTTGTACTGCTTAGAGAGCTCGCCGATTTCCTCCATCAGCGGCAGGACCACCTCGCGGCCATAGTCGATAATGCCATGCCCGCCTATCTTGACTACGTTCAAGTCGGGGACCAGGCGTAGCGGGACTATGCCTGCCTGCGCCTGTAAAAGGCCCTTGCGGACCAGAGTCTCACCTTTCAGCCGCGATTCCAGTTCGTGCCGTGGCGACATATTGCCATTCTCCTATCGTGAAAAAATCAAGGTAGCAAGCCGGTCTCGGAGCTTACCAGCGTCCAGTACCACGTCGTCAAGCAACCAATACGGATGGGATTCACATCCTGAGTTGCGGCTTCCTGCAAGAGATTAGCAGAACTTTGAGGCATGAACCGGCATCGTTCGTCCAGCTTGGGCTCGCCGCGCCGGTGCCAAGCAGTACGCCGCTTACGCAGCCCAACCTGCTCAGCAGGATCGTGCATCTTAACTCACGCCCCAGGTATTCCCATGCACGAGCCCAGCACTTTCGATGCTTACCTTGAGCCGCTCCTGGTCTCCCGCGAGCCCAGCCTCCGCGCTCACCTTCCCCGACTCGCCGAATTCCGCCAATGGGTGCTCACGGATGTCGATGCACAAGCCAACTACACCGACCGATACGCTCCGCCAGCCCTGGAGACCTATGATCGCAGTGGTGCCGTGGCGAATCGCGTCGTGGTAAATCCGTGGTACGACGCACAACACCAGGAGGTCTATCGTCGCGGCGCAGTCGGGTTGCCGTACTCCGAGGCAGCGCCGCACCTGCTCAGCTTTACCATGGGATTCTTGCTCTCGCAGGCCGACATCAGCCTTCACTGCCCGGTCACGCTCACCGGAGCCGTTGCCTATGTGCTCGGGTATCACGCAAGCCAAGAGTTGCGAGCCAAGTTTTTGCACGAACTCACCCGCATGGATGCGCGCACCATGACCGGCGCTACCTGGGTGACTGAGCAGCATGGTGGTAGCGATGTGGGTGCAACCACGACGACTGCCGTCCCGCAGGCCGGCCGCTTTACTCTGCACGGACTGAAATGGTTCACCAGCAACGCTAATAGTGGGCTGGCTATTGCGACCGCGCGTCCGCAAGGCGCTGAACCGGGCTCGGCTGGTCTGGGACTGTATCTTGTTCCCAGCCACTTGGATGACGGGAGCCCGAACCACTACCTCATCCGCCGGCTGAAAGACAAGCTCGGAACCAAAGGGCTCCCAACCGGCGAAATTGAATTGCTCGGTGCCGAAGCGCTGGAAATCGCAGGCCCTCCGCATGGATTCAGATTCATGATGGCGGCTCTCGAGTACAGCCGGGTGCACAATGCGGTGGGCGCGGCCGGCGTGCAGCGGCGCGCATTGCGCGAGGCCGTACAGTGGGCCAAATCACGCAGAGCTTTTGGCCACACCCTCGCCGAATACCCTATGGTGCAGGATGAACTGCTCGGAATTCGCGTGCGCTTCGAGGCAGGAACGTTGCTGGCGTTTGAAGCAGCACTTGCGTTTGATGCCGCGATTGAGGACCCCAAGAAGGGCACCTGGCTTCGTCTCGTAACCGCACTTGCCAAGTACCTTACCGCCGAGGACGCGATTCGCGCAACGCGAGCGGCACTCGAACTGATCGGCAGCAATGGATACACATCGGATTACCCGATCGCCCGCCTGTACCGCGATGCACAGGTGCTCACCGTGTGGGAGGGGCCGGCAAATATTCAGGCGCTGGAGCTGCTCCGTCTTCTCGCGCCGAAATACGCCGGAGAAGTTCAGTACGAGCGCCGCATTCGCGGCATCCTCGATCGTCTGCCGCCGGCCATGTCATCACTACGGAGCGCACTGGATTTACGACTCCAAGGAGATGTTGCCGCAATCGCGTTTGTTACCGCCAATCCGGCCAGCGCGCAACGATATGCACGCAAGCTACTGGAACGTTTGAGTCATAGCCTGGCATTCGCTTTTATGTGCGGGAGCGCTGCCTATGCGTGCTCGGACGGAGACCATCGCCGATTGCTGACGGCAACTCGCTATTACGAAGAACTCGAAAAGCCCACGCTTGGCGCCGAGGATGAGCGCGTGCATCGCGCAGCTCTCGAACTGCTGGAAGATGAACAAGCTCCGGAAGCGAGCCGCACAACAGCACTACCCCACGACTAGCCTGCATACTTGTTAGACCGGTTCGAGCGCACCGGACTTTTTTGCCATCATGGTGCGAACCCATTGTTGCGCTTCAATCTGCCAATGACACACCTCCAATTCAGTACAACTTGCCTTCTGGCAAAGTTCTGGCAGAACTTCCCAGTTGCCGCGTGCGCTCGCAATGGCAACCTCCAACACACAGCGAAGTTGGTTGGGCACTCCCGTCAACGCGTCGCGGCAGAGCTTCGTAATTGGAATCTGCTCAATGATCTGCGCCAGCGGCCGATCCAGGACCGCGTCCAATAGTGAGAACAGACCGGTCAGGAAGTAATCCGTCGATGGCAGACCCCGGAGTTCGGCGAACATCTCGCAGAAGCGCGCACGAACTAACGCCATTCGGATCAGCTCAGCAGAATGTGGACCCGCCAGACTGATCGCCCCCACTAGAGAAACCCACTTGCGAAGTTGGTCCCGGCCAAGCAGATTCAGAGCCTGGATAATCGAGTGCACCGGGGAAACGCCGAAGGCAGCAGAATTCAGGTAACGCAGGAGCCGATAGCAAAGCGACGGCTCCTCACGGATCGCACGCTCGACCGCAGAAAGATCGACTTCGGGCTGGAAAACCTTCTGCAGGATCTCCAGGTATCCCAAGTGCACACTGGGCAGATCCCTGGCTCTCATGGTCACGGGCCGGCAAAAAAAGTATCCCTGGAAGAGCGTGTACCCCATCTTCACGGCGGCTTGGAACTGTTCGTGTGTTTCCACCTTTTCCGCAAGCAACTGCACGCCGCGCTTGCCAAAGCGCTGGGCAATCGCATTCTGTTGTGCAGCGTCGGTAAGCAGAAAATCCACCTTGATGATGTCGGCAATCTCGAACAGAGCCAATCGATCACCAATGGAAACAGTATCGTCGAGCGCAATTCGATAACCCGCCTTCTTCAGGCGGTAACACTGGCGAACCGTTTCTTCGTCAGCAGGAACCTCTTCCAAGATCTCCAGGACCACCATATCTTTCGGAAAAGTGCGTGCGACCTCCAGACACAGCGATTCACGGGTGCAGTTGATGAACGCGGGCCGTCCTTCTGTGAACGATCCAGCGCCCAGCAATAATGAAAGATCGATAGTCGATCGGGCTGCATTCTCAACACTCTCGTCGGCAAAAGAAATGTCAGCCCGGGAGCGAAAAAGTAGCTCGTACGCATAAACTTCTTGCTTGCAATCCAGAATCGGCTGGCGCGCGATGAAGCGCGTCTCTCCCATCGTGAGTCCCTGGGAAGGAGTCATAGTGGGTTCCACGGTTCTGGACGTTGACAACATTTCACCGTTCTTTCTTCGCTCAGGTTCAGGCCATTCCTGTCCTCTGGAATTCGAATGAATTCTCAAGGGAAACGTCGGCAAGATCACGGCAAAACTTTAGCGGATTCCTCTGCGCGGGTGAACCCGGTGGCAACCAAGCGAATACTGTGGGCCAGATTCTCTGCCTAGGTGCTGGCGAGGTCGTAGTGAATCACTCCGATTGGCGAGCGGCTAACGGTTTGTTTTTCCTTAAGAGCCAGACCATACGAGACGGACACACTATCGAAGCTGCCATCAGCGATTACGCCGTGAATCCTGAACTTGACCCTAAGTAGTTGATCCTCCAAGCGAACAACCTCCTGCTTTGTTCCCGCTGAAGGACATCTGAAGTGTGAAAGATCCTGACATGCTCTTGAACCTGAGGAACAGCTCCGCTCGATTAGGGCTATACTAAATTGTCCCGTTCTCATTTTCAGACGTTAGATTTCTCCGGGCAGCGGATGGCCAGCGCTTGGCGCGGTGTTTAGGAGAGGAACCATTGCAATGGACCGCACTGTCATCGAGCACTTTATTGCCACGAACGATCCGGCTGCTGCAATCGCGACGCTGGCTCATTCGCGCAAGATCCTGATTGTTGCGAACACAGTTCAGGAACTTGATGCGATCCGGAAGATACTGACAACGCGTGTATTTTGGCTTCTCGGTTCGCAGAGCGAGAACGACCGCATGCGCTCGCTTCAGGCATTTGAGGAATCAGCCGAGGCTGCCCTTTTGCTTTCTTTGGATGTGGCAAAGGGATGGCTGACACAGACCTGCAGCACCCTGGTTGCCCTCAGCTATCACGCTGACACGCCGGAGACGGCGATTTCCCTAGAGCAGCTCATCGCTGCCAGACCGGCAACCACCATCTACATTAATTGCCACCCTCCAAAGCGCGCTGAAGGAGGTCCAACGATCGTTCACGGGCTTCTCAAGGAATGCACCGAGTGTGACAAACTCAAAGCCCTTCAAGCCAGCACACTGACGCAAATCGACTGAGATATTGAGATATCGCGCGCGATTTATTTCGAGGCCCGGGACTCCCGTGCGCAGGGCGGAATGCGTTCAGCGCGGCCTCGCAGAAGATTTCAATGCGCGCTGGTGCGAATTATCTTAGAAGCTCAGAGAAATTTCATTTCTGTCGGCAGGAATCCGCAGGCTGATTCCACGTTCGCGATCGGCGGCAACCGTAGCGTTGATATCGAGCATGCTAAGCGGGATGGTGCGCTGCTGGCGATCGACGGTGACGTACAGATTATCGCGCGTAAGCAGATATCGCTGAGCCTCGAAGCGCTCACCGTTGGTCAAGATAAACATTGCCGGCGGTAATGGTTTGGATGATGCCGAATCTGCTGTGCCAGGCAACTCGATTACCTTCGGGTTGGCGGCGGGAACCTGCGGCATCGGCCGCGATCTGCCCGGCCCGGCCGCAATCATGAACGGGGGAGGGGGCTGTTGGGAGGGGACGCCGTAATCGTCATCCCCGCCGTAATCGTCATACCAGCCGTAGCCGTCATCCCAGTAGGGATAAAGAAGCGCGTTGTTGCGAGGGTTGTGACGTCGAGATTTTCCTGGAACGCCGTTCCGGGAACCCGGATGGCCACCAACACCGGATCCGGCCCCTGCCCGGGCAGCAACGCCCCGAGCCATGCCACCTCCGTGTTGTGCCTGCAGAGTTCCGGCGAACAGGACGGAGGCGGCCAGCAACGCAAGTACAAACGCTCGCTGCATCGCGGTATTGTAATCCAGAAGTCAACCGCCCGCTCCATATTCCGGAGGACTTTCTTTCCCTTCCGGTCTGGACGGCGGGTTCATACTCCTAGAGGATTTTGGCAGCAAGTTCGTCGAGCACGACCGACGCCTTGTTCACCTGATCAACCCCGAAAACTGCCATTGGCAATGTGGAACCCGGTTCCAGCCCGCAGTAGGAGTAATTAATGTTGATCTGGTTTTCGCCCAACCGCATTGCCGCACGCCCCAACTCACCCGGACGGTGTTCCAGCGTAACCACGGCAACGTCGTCTTCCTCAAAGTTCGCGCGCAATCCGCGCAGCACCTGCAGTGCGCCAGCCGGATCATCTACCACGAACCGGGCCAAGCTTTCGCCCTGCTCCACAAACGACTGAAAAGCCAGGATGTTCACGCCGCGCTCCGCCAGCGCGAGGCAGCATGACCCGAGAGCCGCCGGTTTGTCTTCAATCGTTACCCTGAATTCCTTCGCCTTTGCCACGCAGTTTGATCTCCTTCCCGAACCATCCACAGCCTCGAACCACCACTTTCGATCTTACCAGCCCACGATCTTACCAGCCCAAAGCTTTCTTCGCCGCCGAGCCCAAGACGTCGTGCGATGCAACTCTATCGGATCGCAGACGGCTCTAATGCCCTAACGAGGTACACCATGAGTGCAATTGACGATGCCGTCAAGGCAAACGACAGCTATACTCGCGGCTTCGATCTGGGCAACTTGGCAATGCCGCCAGTTCGGAAACTTGCGATTGTTGCGAATCGATGATGGGTACTCTCCCGAATGAGAAGTGTACTGCGTGCCGCCGCGATTCCCCGCTCGTCACCGAAGCGGAGATTCAGGAACTGAAGTCTCAGCTCCCGGACTGGACCCTGGTGGAGAACCGGGGTATTCAGCAGTTGGAGCGCGTATTTGCCGCAAGGAATTTTGCGGAGGCGCTACGCTTTACCAATCGCGTGGGCGCCCTTGCCGAAGCCGAGGGCCATCATCCGGCAATTCTCACCGAATGGGGCCAAGTGACGGTGACCCTCTGGACCCACAAGATCCATGGGCTTCATCGAAACGACTTCATTATGGCAGCAAAGATCGACGCTCTCGCTCCCGAACCCTAATCAGCACGGCACGGCCGCCGCTCGCTCCGGGACGGTTACGCATGCGTATGAGAGTCGGGCGATCGCAGCGTAGGGATTACCGCCATTCTCCTTCTAGCTCGCTATGCGGTATGAGACTGATGCCGGCCGATTGCAGTTGGGCGACCGCAGCGTCGGGATTATCGAAGCGGAAGATAAGAGTCGCTTTTTACCCGCGGCCGAATGGAAAGGCGTACATGTACTCGATGTTGACGGACGATCCCTGCAATGCCGCCAACACTTGAGACAGCCCGCCGGGACGGTCGGGAACCTCCACGGCAAGCACCTCGGTCGCTTTGACTGAGAAACCTGCCTCTTCGAGTATTGTTGCGGCCTGACGCCAATCCGAAACAATCATTCGCAGAATTCCAAACTTCTGGGCATCTGCTAGGGACAAGGCGCGTATGTTCACTCCCGCGTCAGCCAGCACGCGGCAGGGAGCCAGAATGTGGCCCGGTGCGTTTTCGACAAAGACGGAAAGTTGAGTGATCTTCATGATTGCCGCCGGTCAATGACTCGTTTGGCTTTTCCTTCACTGCGTTGAATGGTGCGCGGCTCTACTAGGGTGATCCGCACACGTACCTGCAACACGCGCTCCAAGGCCTGGGCCAGTTTCCGCTCCAACGCCTCCAGACCACTCACCGTGTCGGTGAACAACTGCGGCGTCACTTCGACCTGGACCTCCATCTGATCCAGTCCATGCTCGCGGGTCAAGATGATCTGATAGTGCGGCAGCGTACCCTCGACCGCCAGCAGCACCGACTCCACCTGCGAGGGAAAGACGTTGATTCCCCGGATGATCAGCATGTCGTCGCAACGCTGCCCGATACGCCGAATCCGGCGAATCGTGCGGCCGCATTCACAGGGCTCGGGGTGGAAGGCAGTGATGTCACGGGTGCGATAACGAACCAGCGGCATTGCCTGCTTGCTGAGCGTCGTCAGGACCAGTTCACCCGCCTCGCCCTCCGGCATCAGCTTGCCGGTTTCCGGATCGACGATCTCGGGGTAGAAGTGGTCCTCAAAGATGTGCAAGCCGTTCTGGCAAAGGCATTCGACACCCACGCCTGGACCAATGATCTCGGAGAGGCCGTAGATATCAAACGCTTTGATGCCAGAATGCTCCTCAATATGCTGGCGCATTCCTTCGGTCCACGGCTCGGCTCCAAAAATTCCGGCACGCAAGGGCAACTTGCGCACGTCTATCCCCATGGTGCCGGCCCGCTCAATTATATGGAGGAAATATGTGGGCGTGCAGCAGATGGCGGTGGTGCCGAAATCGCTCATCAGCATGATCTGGCGGTCGGTGTTGCCGACGGAAGTGGGCACCACCGTGGCTCCGAGCTTCTCCGCCCCGTAATGCGCGCCCAAGCCGCCGGTGAAAAGCCCATACCCGTACGCCACTTGGATAATATCGCCTTCATACAGCCCGCAGGCACTGAACGAGCGCGACACAACCGAGGACCACACGTCGAGATCGGCCTTCGTGTAGGCGACGACAATCGGTTTTCCGGTGGTTCCGCTGGAAGCGTGCAGGCGTACAACATCCTTCATCGGAGTGGCAAACAATCCGAATGGATAGGTGTCGCGCAGATCATTCTTCACCGTGAAGGGAAGCTTCGCGACATCCTCCAATGACAGAATGTCTTCCGGAGTGAGTCCGCGCTCTTTCATCCGTGCGCGAAACAGTGGCACGTTCTCATATGAGAGCGCGACCACGGTTTGCAAACGTCTCAGCTGGAGCTGCTCCAATTCGCGGCGAGGAACAAAGTCCAGCGCACTGGCAGGAGAAAAACTGGTTTTAGATGTCAACGATCCCCGGCGCCCCTTCCCAAGGCAAATGCCTGTAGATTGGCTTCGTGCAGCGGTTCAGCCAGACGATGCCGAATCGCCACTTTCCACACTTCTTCCGGGAAGCTCAGGTGATGACTTAGCACTCCCAGCAAGGCAATGTTCAAGCTCTTTTGGTTTTGCAACTGGCCCTGCTCCACTTGTGAAGGGTGGATCAAGACTCCGTTCTCGGCCAATAGGCCAACATTGACGGCAACCTGATCCTCTTGCGTGACCAGCAGATAGTCGGCCTCGCCTTCGGGCACCATGGGACTAAACACCCTGGGGCCAAAGCGCACGTCGCTGGAAACCGAGCCACCGCGCTGACTCATGCCGTGGATCTCGCTTTTTTTTACATCCAGACCGGAGAGGAATGCAACCTCCGCCAATATGTCGGAAGCCTTCAGCACACCCTGTCCGCCGAGTCCGGCAACAACGATATTAGTCACCGCTGACCTGCTGTTCATTACACCTCTCGTACTCACGAATGGCTTTTGCCGCAAGCAAACAGTTGCGGCGGGCAATGATCACGGAGAGCTCCGGCTTGTCCAGAGCGCTTTGAACCAGCTCCTCAAAGCCCTTGGGGTCGGCGGCGGGGTCAACCACAATGACGTTGCGCACGCCCAGGGCTCGCACCAGATCTTCAAATATCACCTTGCCGGTGCTCGCATGTTCCAGAGTACGTCCAGTGCCGGGATGTTCTTGCAGCCCGGTCATGGCCGTGGTTCCGTTATCCAAAATCAGCAGAACGTGCCCGGTCGGCGGCGGGTTATAGATCATCTCCACCAGTCCGGTAATTCCGCTGTGGACGAACGTGCTGTCTCCCAGCACACTGACCACGCGCTTTGCCTCGTCAGGCGGTAGCACGTGACGCATCCCGAGACCAACCCCGATCGCAGCCCCCATGCAAACCAGTGAATCCATGGCTTCAAATGGTGGGAGGACCCCCAACGAATAACAGCCAATGTCGCCCGCCACATAACAGTCAAGGTTCTTGAGGGCGGTAAACACCGTGCGGTGGGGGCATCCAGGGCACAGCTCGGGAGGCTTGCCTGGGGTCGGCTTCGCCTCGGGCGAGAGATCGCGTTCCACGATGCGGCGCACCCGCGGGACGTTCAATTCACCAAAGCGATACATCTCGGGCTTGCCCTCGACGGCGATTCCCGCCGTCCGGGCACCTTCCACCAGGTACGGATCGCCTTCTTCGATCACCAGACACCGCTCCACGCCGGAGGCAAACTTGCGCATCAGCTCCGTAGGCAGCGGATAGGTCATGCCCAACTTGAGCACGCTTGCCTTGGGTTCGGCTTCGCGCACATGCTGGTAACACACGCCGGAGGTGATAATGCCGAGTTCAGTCGACCCCGGAGTGAAGATGTTCAGTCCTGATGCTTCATTCCATTCTGCGATCTGCTCAAGCTTTTCACGAAGCCGCCGGTGCGCCGGACGGGCATAGGCTGGAATCATCACCCGCGAGCGAATGTCGTGCGCAAAATGGGCCGGGCGAGCCGCAGGTACCGCCGCACCGCGCTGCACCACCGACTTGGAGTGACAGACCCGGGTCGTCATGCGGAACAACACGGGAATGTGCCAGCGCTCCGAAATCTCTATGGCACGAAGGGTGAAGTCATACGCTTCCTGAGAGTCGGCTGGCTCAAGCATGGGGACGCCAGCCGCAACCGCGTAGCGGCGATTATCCTGTTCGTTCTGGCTGGAGGCCATCCCCGGATCATCGGCGGAGACCACGATCAACGCGCCGTCCACCCCGGTGTAGGCAACCGTAAATAAAGGGTCGGCCGCGACGTTCAGACCGACGTGCTTCATGGTGACAAGGGCGCGGGCTCCGGCAAATGCAACCCCTATGCCAACCTCCAGCGCGACCTTTTCATTCGGAGCCCATTGAGCTCGCCCGCCCAGCTTTTCGAAAGTCTCCAGAATCTCTGTCGAGGGCGTGCCCGGATAACCGGTGCCCAGCTTTACCTTCGCATCCAGCGCAGCCAGGGCGACCGCTTCGTCACCACCCAGGAAGAGCCTTTCGGACTTCGAGTACTCAGGTTGCATGAATTTCCACGTTTGCTTGAGATAACGATCAGTTTAGCTGAGAGGGACGCCTTGAGCAACGATATCCAACCCGCTTGCCGAAGCACGTTGCAATGCTCAGTCGCAAGGGTCCTCCGCGGGAATGCGAGATTACAACCGCGCAAAGCACGCGACAGGCCCAGATTGCGCCGGAGCCGCCCTCCCGCTCTCTTGTGCTATACTGCGAGGGATCGGGAACGGGGTTCAGGGCGTGAATACGCCTCTGGATACTCGCGTGTCTTGCTGGCGTTGACAGTCAACTCTGGCATGCGCTACCGTATAGTCTTTCGGCTGTCCTGCGGTTGCCCGCCTGACGGTATTCTGTCGCCGCAGATCACATTGGCCCATCCGGCCGGGATCTGCAAAGCGGTTCTGCTAACGGTTCTGCCCGCACGAACGTGCAGAAGTTCCCAGACTAAAGTCTTGGGTCTTCAACTCCTTGACGAGAAATCGTTGGGGTGCGTAGCGGTGCCTGCCGTAATCAGGCAGAGTGAGACCGAGACGGTCTTCTCATAAGTGGTTTTTACATCTGGGAGAGTTTGGAATGTCAACCTATTTCCCCAAGGGGGAGATTGCGCGCAAGTGGTACGTTGTCGATGCCGATGGGCAGACCCTCGGACGTCTGTCTTCGCGCGTCGCGCGCATCCTTAGCGGCAAAGATAACCCCCGCTATACGCCGTTTCTCGATACCGGCGACCATGTCGTAGTCATCAACGCCAGCAAGGTGAAACTGACCGGGCTGAAGGCTAATGCCAAGGTTTATCGCCATTACACCGGATTCCCCGGCGGTTTGCGGGAAGAAGAATTTACCAAGCGTCTGGCCCGCAAACCCGAACTGATTGTGCAGGAAGCCATCGAAGGCATGCTGCCCAAATCAAAGCTGGGCCGTGCCATGGCCACTAAGCTCAAGGTTTACCGCGACGACAAGCACCCGCACCAGGCTCAGAAGCCTGAGGCGATCGCTCCGATCGCGTAACTCTAAGGATTAACATCGCATGGCTGAACTGGTTCAATACTATGGAACGGGCCGCCGTAAATCGAGCGTAGCCCGCATCTTCCTCCGCCCCGGCACCGGCATCATCAAGGTGAACGGCAAGGCCTTCGAGGAACACTTCGTGACCGACGTGCAACGCATCATTGCCCGCCAGTCACTCATTCTTACCGAGACTGTCAATAGCTTCGACGTGATCGCGAACTGCTCCGGCGGCGGCATCACAGCCCAGGCTGGCGCGGTCCGCATGGGCATTGCCCGCGCTCTCCAGGAGTTCAACCCTGAGCTGCGTGCAAAGATGAAGGCCGAAGGCTTTATGACGCGCGATGCGCGCCAGAAAGAGCGCAAGAAGTACGGCCAGAAGGGCGCCCGCAAGCGCTTCCAGTTCAGCAAGCGTTAAACCGTGGGCAGGCTCCGGTTCTGCCGGGGCCTGCATCCGTGTTGCTGCTCTGGTTTTTTGGCTTTGTTACATCACAATTGTGCTAGAGTTTTCGCCCTGCGCTGCAGGTTCCGGCGGTGCGCGGCTCTTTGGTATGTCTGGAACCAAAAATCTTCCCGCTCCCGCTTATCCGGGGCGGGCAACGGGAATTGAATTGCCTGGCGCACTCATGGCGCAAGCAGGCAATGCAAATCCATCGAAGGAGGTTCAGTGGCTAATATCACCATGAAGGAATTGCTCGAAGCTGGTGTGCACTTCGGGCACCAAACGAAGCGCTGGAATCCGAAGATGAAGGAATACATCTTTGGCGAGCGCAATGGCATTTACATCATCGACCTGCAGAAGACGCTGAAGATGTTCAAGGAAGCGTCGAAGTTTGTGCAGGACAACGCCGCCGAAGGCCGCTCGATCCTGTTCGTGGGCACCAAGCGCCAAGCGCAGGAAGCCATTGCCGAAGAGGCAACGCGCTGCGGAATGTTCTACATTAACCAGCGCTGGCTGGGCGGTCTGCTCACCAACTGGGTGACCGTGCAGAAGTCGGTAAAGCGGCTGAAGGAGCTCGACGAAATGGCGACCGATGGCCGCTATGAGTTGCTGCCCAAGAAAGAAGTTGTGAAGCTGGAGCGCGAACGCAAGCACCTCCAGGCCAACCTCGCTGGCATCAAGAGTCTGAACCGTCTTCCTGACGCGATCTTTGTGATTGACTCCAACAAGGAACAGATCGCCGTGAAGGAAGCCCGCAAGCTTGGCATTCCAGTGGTAGCCGTGGTTGACACCAACTGCGATCCGAGCGAAGTCGACTACATCATTCCTGGTAACGATGACGCGCTGCGCGCCATTCGCCTGTTTGCTTCCAAGATTGCCGATTCGGTTGTGGAAGGTTCGCAGGCTGCGACCGACAAGCAGAGCGCCGAACTGGCTTCCGGGGTCACGGCAAGCGAAGAAGCTGCCGGGGCTGAAGCGGTTTCCGCCGAAGCTGCACCCGCCGAAGACGTCAACATGGAAGAAGTGCTTGGCAAGGGTGTGCGTAAGGTCGAAACGGCTGTTGCTGAAAACGATTTAGAGGTGGAATCGCGGTAAGCCCGCAGCCCCAACGGGGCATTCGCGAATATTTCGTGAAAAGCGACCCGCGCTGCAATCTTCGGCGCGGGTCGTTTTGCGAGAACTAGTATTGTGTTTTATTGAAAGCAATCCAGGAGCCTGGCCTCGCCCGGCCGCACTGATCCAAGAAAGGTTTGTAATGGCAGAGATTACCGCAACAATGGTTAAAGAGCTCCGCGAAAAGTCCAGCGCCCCCATGATGGACTGCAAGAAAGCGCTTGAAGAGGCAAACGGCAACATAGAGCAGGCGATGATTGTGCTGCGTAAACGCGGCATGGCCAGCGCACAGAAAAAAGCTGCGCGCGCTACCAGCGAGGGCGTGGTTACCAGCTATATCCACGCTGGCGGAAAGATCGGCGTTCTGCTGGAAGTGAACTGCGAAAGCGATTTTGTCGCCCGCACCGCTGAGTTCCAAGGTCTTGTGCATGACATTGCCATGCACATTGCCGCCGTCGACCCACGCTTTGTTCGTAAGGAGGACGTGACCGCAGCCGACCTGGAGAGAGAAAAGGATATCTTTCGCGCCCAGGCTGCCGCCACCGGCAAGCCAGCCCCGGTCATTGAGAAGATTGTGGAAGGCAAGATGGGCAAGTTTTACGAGGAAGTCTGCCTGCTGGAGCAGCCCTTTATCAAGGAGCAGAGCGTTACAATTTCGCAGCTCATCGCGACCGTAATCGGCAAACTCGGGGAGAATATTTCGGTGCGCCGCTTCGCCCGCTTCAAGGTTGGCGAAGCTACAGAGACGATCGCCATCGCCAAGCCGCAGGCGGCCGCGGGCGAGAAGGCTGAGTAGTTCGGAAAAAACGGTGTTCATCGCAACTCAGCGGGGGCGGAGCAATTCCGCCCCGTTTCTTTGCGTGCAACAACGTACCAATTTCGTGCGTCCGAAGTTAAACGCCGAACTGACTTCGACTTTTATCATTTACACTCGTAAAGGTACTGACCATGGCAGATCCCGTATACAAGCGCATTCTTCTCAAGCTCTCTGGCGAGGCACTGGCAGCGGGCCAGGGCTTTGGCGTTGATAACACCCGCGTACACGAAATTGCCGCCGAAATTGCCGATGTACACCGTCTCGGAGTTCAGATTGGCCTGGTGGTAGGCGGGGGCAATTTTTTCCGCGGCGTTGCCGAGCAGGCGCAATACATGGATCGGGTTTCAGCCGATCACATGGGCATGCTCGCCACCATGATCAATGCGCTGGCCCTGCAGGACGCTCTCGAAAAGCAGGATGTAATTACCCGCGTGATGAGTGCGATTGAGATGAAGCAGGTGGCCGAGCCTTTCATCCGGCGGCGCGCCATCCGGCATCTCGAAAAGGATCGAGTCGTGATCTTCGGCGCCGGGACCGGCAATCCTTATTTCTCCACCGATACCGCCGCCTCGCTGCGCGCGATGGAGATCAAGGCGGAAGTCATTATGAAAGCTACCAAGGTCGAGGGCATCTATGATTCTGATCCTTTCAAGGATGAGAGTGCAAAGATGTTCGACAGCATCACCTTTACCGACGTTCTGAAGCTGGGATTGCGGGTGATGGATGCAACCGCGATCAGCCTCTGCCGGGAGAACAATCTCCCGATCCTGATTTTCAACCTGAACAGCCATGGCAACATCCGCCGGGCGTGCCTGGGCGAAAAAATCGGCTCGATTGTGACCGCCTGATCATTGTTTGCGAAAGCTTGTGGGCGTCGAAAGAATTTGTCCGCCGTTGTGCATGGGATAGGGAAGCTGATTGGTAACCGGTTTCCCCGGCGGCACCGGATTTGGTAGAGTACGCAGCACTAAGATGCCGGTTTATAATCGGCTCGCTTGTACGGAGTACACCTATGGCTCAGATCAACATGGCGGCACTGCCCGCCCTCAAAGAAACCTTCACCCAGCTCAAGTCGCGCATGGATAAGGCTGTCGAGGCGTTCCGGAAGGAGCTGACCTCGCAGCGTACCGGCCGCGCCAACGTGCACATGCTCGATAGCGTTCATGTGGACGCCTACGGCTCGCATGTGCCCCTCACCCAGGTCGGCAATATCAGCGCGCCAGAGCCGCAACTCATCACTTTTACACCTTGGGATATGTCGCTTATGGGGGCCGTTGAAAAGGCTATCCGCAGCTCCGACCTTGGCTTCAATCCGCAGAATGACGGCAAGGTGATCCGCGTACCTGTGCCGGCTCTCACCGAGGAGCGCCGTAAGGATATGGTGAAGCACCTCAACAAAGTGCTTGAGGAGCATCGCACCGCAATCCGCAATATCCGACGCGATGGCAATGAAGCCATCAAAAAGGCAATGAAGGACAAGAAAATTTCCGAGGATGAGGAACGCGGCTCGCTCGATCAGCTGCAGAAAATCACGGACGACGAAATCAAGAAGATGGAAGAGATGTTCAAGGTGAAGGAAAAGGAAGTCATGCAGGTCTGACGATGGCCCGCAGCGTATTCGCACGAGCACGAGCCTGGGAAGATCCTAGGCTCAGCGGCGAGTAGTCGACGTAGGTTGGGTGCGGTGCGGTTATCATCAACGTATGTCACCGGTGGAAATCTTCGGAGTCCTGACCGGCGCGGTCTGCGTCATGCTGGCGGCGCGGGAAAACATCCTTACCTGGCCTGTCGGGATTACGAACAATGTACTTTTTTTCCTGATGTTCTGGCGTGCAAAGCTGTATGCCGGCTCCTGCCTGCAACTCTTCTATATAGCAATCGCCATCTATGGCTGGTGGCGCTGGAGCCATTCCGGGAAAGGCACTGGAGCGTTGCCGGTTCGCACCACGCCGAAGGCAATTGGCATCACCCTGCTGGCTCTCACTCCGATTGCGTGGGCGGCACTCTACCAGGTGCTTTGCCACTACACGGACAGCAACGTGCCCGCCGGAGATTCACTGGCGACCGTGCTCGCACTGGCGGCGCAGTACATGACGGGGAGCAAATTCCTGGAGAACTGGCTGGTCTGGATCGTAGTTGATCTGATCTGTGTCGGATTGTCCTTCTCCAAGCACCTCTACCTCACATCCCTTCTCTATGCGGTCTTTATCTTCCTGTGCGTTGCCGGATATTTCGCGTGGCGACGAACGCAATTGCGCCAGAGCGCGGCGCAGACTGTCTGACGGCGCAGGCCGCCAAAAAACGAGAATAGCTACTGGAAATGCGGCTATAATCCGGCATGTCCCGCATGGTTCACACCGCCTGCCCGCACGACTGCCCTGATGCCTGCTCCGTCCTGGTTACGATTGACAATGGTCGGGCCACTCGCGTGGAAGGCAACCCGGATCATCCGGTCACTCGCGGATTTCTCTGCGGCAAGGTCGCAAAGTACCTGGATCGCGTGTACTCGCCCGATCGCCTGCTGTATCCCATGAGAAGAGTCGAGCCCAAGGGCAGCGCTGGTTCTGGGGCCTTCGAGCGTATCTCCTGGGACGAGGCACTGGATGAGATTGCCGCCAAACTGCAGGCCGCGTCGGTGAAGTTTGGTCCTGAATCCATCCTTCCATTTTCCTATGGCGGCACGCTGGGCCAGATCCACGGCAATGGGATGGACCGGCGTTTTTTTCATCGCCTGGGGGCTTCGCAACTGGACCGCACAATCTGTTCGGAGGCCGGGGGCGTTGCCCTGGTCAGCGTGAACGGAGCGAAATACGGCGTCCCGCCCGAGGAATTCGTACATGCGCGCTACATCATTGCCTGGGGCGCAAACATTCATGGCACCAACATCCATCTGTGGCCATTCATTGAAGAAGCTCGCCGCAATGGCGCAAAGCTGGTGGTGATCGATCCATTCCGTACGCGTACGGCGCGCATTGCCGATTGGCACCTGGCGATTCGTCCCGGGACTGACGTTGCACTGGCGCTGGGGCTGATGAACTACATCATCGGAAACCATCTGCACGACGCGGACTATGTAGCGGCGCACACCATCGGCTTCGAGGAACTCAGGAAGCGCGTCACCGAATATCCGCCGGAGCGGGTAGCGGAGATCACCGGACTCAGCGCCGCGGAGATTGTGACACTGGCGCGCGAATATGCCAGCGCTAGTCCCTCGGTTATTCGCCTGAACTATGGCGTGCAGCGGTGCGAAAACGGAGGCATGGCGGTACGCGCCATCACCATGTTGCCCGCGATCACGGGAGCATGGAAGAAACAAGGTGGCGGCCTGACGCTCTCCACCTCCGGCACCTTCGCGCTCAACAAGCAAGCTCTGCAGCGCGAAGACCTGATGACCGCGACCCTTGGCCGTCCGGCGCGTATCCTCAATATGAATCAACTGGGCAAACTGCTTACCGATCCAACGCTGGCGCCGCCGGTGAAGGCGTTGTTCGTATATAACTCGAATCCCGCGGCGGTCTGCCCCAACCACAACCTGGTGGTGGAGGGCTTGAAGCGTCCGGACCTGTTCACCGTGGTGCACGAACAGTTTTTCACCGACACAACGGACTACGCCGACATCGTTCTGCCGGCGACGACCTTTTTGGAACACAAGGATCTGGTGGCCTCCTACGGCCACCTCCATCTGCAGCTTTCTGATGCGGCGATCGAACCACTGGGCGAATCCTGCAGCAACGCGGAAGTATTCCGGCGCGTGGCCGCGCGCGTGGGTTTGGAGGATGAATGCCTTCGCGCCTCCGACGATGAGTTGATCGACGATGCGCTCAACGTGGATCCGCAGAAGCCGGGCCACGAGTTTCTTGCGGGCATCAGCCGCGAGGCATTGGAGCGCGAACACTCCATCCCACTGAAGGTTCCCCGCTCGAATGGCGCATATCTTCCCTTTTCAAACGGCTTTGCCACGCCCAGCGGCCGGGCCGAGTTGTGCAGCGAGGCATTGGCGGCGGCGGGTCTGGACCCGGTTGCGGCATACAATGCGCCTACAGAATCGCGCCATGGCGAACAGGCCCGGAAATACTCGTTGGAGTTGCTCCCGCGGAAGCATGACAATTTCCTCAATACCACGTTCTGCAATCTGGCCGGCCATCAAAAGATGGAGCGGCGATTCGAGCTGCAGATGAATGCGGTTGACGCGTCGGCGCGCGGCATCACAGATGGCGATGCCCTGCGGGTCCACAATGACCGCGGCGAACTGCATCTGCGCGCCCGGGTGGACGACAGTGTGCCCGCCGGAGTGGTATCGGCCTATCTCGATTGGGCACGCTCGTCCCCGGGCGGCAAAAATGTCAACGTCCTCACCAGCGACCGCCTGACGGATATCGGAAGAGGCGCTACTTTTTACTCCGCGCTGGTAGAGGTCGAAAAGGTCTAAACCATAATCAGTGATTTACGAAGCAAAGATAGCGAAGGACGGGCGGTATCCTTGCATGCAATGGCGTTGTGAGCACATTGCCCTGTATAATTGGACCTTCCGCGCCCAAGATTTACGCATGAGGGTCTCGCCATTCTTCGCACTGATTACGTCTGCGCCACGCCTCGCCTGAGCCGCCCCTTTGGTTGCGGGGTGTTCCAGTTGTTTCGCTACTGTCTGGTGATCATGCTGCTCGGCGGCATAGCCTTTGCTCAACAGGGCATCATCGAAGACATAAGAATCCACGGCAATCGGCGCATACCGGCCGACACCATTCGCTCCCGCATGTTTACCCGTCCGGGCGACGTCTACGATCCGGCAGGCATCGAGCGCGACTTCAATTCGCTGTGGAACACGGGTTATTTTGACGATCTTCGCATCGAGCGGGAAGAAAGCTCAAAGGGATGGATTCTTCAGGTCTACGTGAAGGAAAAACCGACCATTCGTGAAATTAAATACATCGGACTCAATGCGATTTCGCAAAGTGACGTGCTCGACAAATTCAAGGAACTCAAAGTGGGGCTCAGCCAGGAAAGCCAGTTTGACCCCACGAGGGTAAAAAAAGCGGAAGTGGTACTGAAGGAACTGCTTGCCGCCCACGGCCATCAGTTTGCAACCATCACCACCGAAATCCGTCAGATTCCCCCGGCCGCCGTCGGCATCACCTTCAACGTAAAAGAAGGCCCCAAGGTAAAGGTCGGCGTGATTAAGTTCGAGGGCAACAAGAAGGTGCCCACACACTACCTGCGGGACGCCATGCACAACTCCAAACCGATCGGCATTCCACACTCGATCATCCTGGAGAACCTGTTTGCGCGCACCTTTGATGCCACCAAACTCAGCGAAGACGCCGAACGCGTACGCTTCGCCTACCAGGACAAGGGCTATTTCAAGGCCATCGTCGAAGATCCGAAGACCAAAATTCGAGACGTCGGTGGCATCGCTTGGTACTTTCCGTTCAAGGCGCGGCATGGCAAGTCGGTGGACATCACGGTTCCGGTTGAAGAGGGCGATCGCTATCACCTGAAGGAAATCACCTTCACCGGCAACAAGGCGATTACTAACACGCCTGCCCTGCGCCGTCTCTTCAAGATCAAGGATGGCGACTGGTTCAATCGCACGCTCGTAAGCAAGGGGCTGGATGAACTTCGTAAGGCCTATGGCTCCTTGGGCTACATCAATGAAACCAATATTCCGGATACATTAATTGATGACGAACACAAGACCATCACGCTGAAGATCGATATTGATGAAGGCAAGCAGTTCTTTGTGCGCCGCATAGAATTCTCGGGCAACACTACGACACGCGACAAAGTGATTCGCCGTGAGCTTGCCCTCGAGGAAGGCCAGGTTTACAACTCCCGTCTCTGGGAAGTCAGCTTGTTGCGCCTGAACCAGTTGAACTACTTTGAGACTCTGAAGCCGGAACAGGATTCGGAAGTTCATCAGGACGTTGCCGATAACACCGTTGATATAAACCTCAAGGTCAAGGAAAAGGGTAAGAATTCGATTGGCCTCAACGGCGGCGTGAGTGGATTGTCGGGCGCGTTCGTCGGAATGAACTACGAGACCAACAACTTCCTGGGACTGGGCGAAACGCTTACGCTTTCGGCTTCGCTCGGAACCTACCAGCGGGATGCAATGTTCGGCTTCACCGAGCCATATTTTCTGGACAAGCCGATCCAACTCGGCTTCACGGTCTTTACCCGGAACTTCAAATATAACCAGGCCCAGCAGGCCAGCATCTCCGCGGGCCAGAAGCTGACACTGCCCACCGCCTATCTGAACTCGCTGCAGAACTATTCGCAGTCGAGCACCGGCTTCACGCTCTCGACCAGCTATCCGCTGCACCGCTCGTTCAAGCGTATCGGGCTGACTTACTCGTTCGACACCTCGACCATTACCACCTACACCACGGCATCCCAGGATTACTTTGAATTTCTGGCATTCCGCAACGTCGGCGGACCGAACGCCCTGCAGGGAATCCAGACCAGCAAGTTGGTTCCCAGCTTCAGCAGCAGCACGATCGATAATCCGCTACGTCCCCATCGCGGACGCAGCTACTTTATGGGCATGGACATTGCCGGCATCGGCGGCAACGTGGCGGACATCCGCCCGATTGGCGAGTTCAAACAGTTCATTCCGATGAAGGGCTTCCATCCGAACAAGGATGGAATGCAAACTCTGGGTATTCGTTTCCAGGGATCGTTCATCACCGGATGGGGCGGCAAGACGGCTCCTCCCTTTGAACGCTTCTTCCAGGGCGGCGACACCGATCTGCGTGGCTTTGATATCCGTTCGGCTTCGCCCACTGCCCTGATCGCCGACAAGGTGACTGTCAATCTGACAAACCCCGACGGCAACGTGGTTCTGGCCGATCCGAGCAATCCCCGCGTTGGTCCCTGGCAAATTACGGTGCCGATCACCCGTCTCGTCTACCCGGGCGGTGATACCAGCCTGGTGAGCAACATCGAATATCGCATCCCGATCGTTGGACCGGTGACGTTAGCCTTCTTCTCCGATACGGGCATGAACATGGCGGTGCGTCAGTCGCAGTTGCGCCTGAGCGACCAACAATTCAGCCAACTCGACGCAACCCCGTTCGGTTGCCCAGCTCCTCCCGTGGTGACCGAAATAAACAATCAGGTCACCGCGACCTGCACAGGAACGCAGTTCCTGAAATTCAACCAGAACCTGACGCCGCTAGCGCATACCAACTATGTCGTGCGGATGTCCACCGGCGCGGAGTTGCAGATCATTCTGCCGGTGGTAAATGCTCCGTTCCGGCTCTACTATGCCTACAATCCGTTGCGCGTGGATACGCCGGCGCTGGCGCCGAACCTGCTCACGCGCGACATGTTCCCGGCCGGTGCAGCGGGAGAATATACATACCTGAACACACTCGCAACCTATAATCCGTCTTATCGGATTCGAGAACCGAGAAAGACGTTCCGATTTACCGTGGCCACTACGTTTTAGTAGTTGGGTCAATGATTGGGAAAGAGGCTCACGCACCGCAATTGCTGTTTGACGCTGTTTTTCCCACAACCTATAATCCGGAGCATCCGTCAGAGGATTTTCGATCAGGGCTGGAGCTGGAATTTACGGCTCGCCCGCCTGCTGAAAGGTTTCTGCGGAATCTCCGTAAGCTCTTAAAGGAGTTGAGGCTAATTTCGATGAATCGCAACTTTGCACGTTTGATCCCGGCCCTGGCGCTAGCACTCGTTCTCAGCGTTCCCGCTCTCGCCCAAGTCATCAACCCTCCTGCTGCCGCAGCTCCCTCGGCTACCAAGGTCGGCATCATTAACATTCAGGCTGCCATTGTTAATTCCAACGAGGGTCAGCGCGATTTCGAGACTCTTCAGAAGAAGTTCGACCCCAAGCGCACCGAACTGGAAAACCTGAACAAGGAAGTTGACGAGCTCCAGAAGAAGTTCAACGCCCAGGGCGACAAGCTCAACGAAGAGGCTCGTGGCGAGCTTCTTAAGCAGATCGACGCCAAGAAGAAAGTACTGCAGCGCAATTACGAAGATGCGAATACGGATATTCAGGCGCAGCAGAATGAAATTGCCAACCGCATCGGCCAGAAATTGGTTGAGGTTCTGGACAAGTATGCCAAGGACAATAACTTCACGCTGATTCTGGATGTCTCCGGCCAGTCGAGCCCGGTTTTGTGGGCCGCCAGCTCGGTCGATATCACTAAGGCCGTGGTGGAAGCCTACAATACCCAGTCCGGCGTTGCCGCTCCGGCCAAGCCTGCGGCGGCCGCTAAACCCACCACTCCGGTCACCACCCCCAAATAGGGCAACCAGTTCAACTTAGGGCCGCCCTCAAAGGGCGGCCATTTCTTTGTGTGCCTAATATGTTTGAAGGTAAAAGTCTCTCCGACCTCAGGCGGATCGGCGACACTCTGACGTCTGATCAAAGATCTCGCGCACCTTTCGCACCAGAGCATCGGGATAAAACGGCTTGTCGATGAAGGCGTGGCCAAGAGCAAGCAGCTCGTTTATATCTTCTACATATCCGGACATATACAACACCTTAGTCTCCGGATGGGAAACCGGCAGCCCTTCGGCCACTTCGCGACCTCCCATCTTGGGCATTACCAGGTCGGTGATCATCAGGTCGATTCGCCCTGAGTGACCGGCAGCAAGCAGGAGTGCCTCGCGTCCGTTTTCGGCCGGCAACACCGTATAGCCATTTCTGCGCAGGATCTCGCACATCAGGGTGCGAAGTCCGTCCTGATCTTCTACGACCAGAATCGTCTCCGAACCGGGTGCCGGCTCGAACGTGCCTGCCTGAACTTCCTCAACGGGCAACGCGCCTTCCGTGCGCTGGAAGTAGACGTAAAAGGTCGCTCCCCGCCCTGGATCGCTCTCGACGGTAATATATCCACCTGTTTGCTGCACGATTCCATAGACCGTAGCTAAACCCATCCCGGTTCCCTTACCCACTTCCTTTGTGGTGAAGAACGGCTCGAAGATTCGCGCTTTGGTCGCGGCATCCATCCCATGTCCTGTATCGCTGACGGTAAGGCAGACGTACGGCCCGGGCTTAGCACGGCCGCGGAGCTGCGCGTGCACTTCTTCCAGCATGAGATTCCTGACCGCCAGGGTTATTCTGCCGCCCTTCGGAGTGGCATCGCGCGCGTTGATGACTAGATTCAAGATCACCTGCTCGATCTGGCTGCGGTCAGCGCGGATCAGGCATGGTTCGGGATCGCTCAGAATGATCAGCTCGATGTCCTCGCTCACCACTCTGCGCAACATCTTCCCAATATCGGCAAGCACGGCATTCAAATCCAGCAACTTGAGTTCAAGTCGCTGACGACGGGTAAATGCCAGCAACTGGCGGGTAAGTGAGGTGGCCTGTTCCCCGGCCCTCAGAATCTGTTCCACCTTTTCTCGCAGCGGCGGATTGTCCTCCAGGGCAGTGCTTAGCAAGGCGCTATACCCCGTGATGATGGTCATCAAATTGTTGAAATCGTGTGCTATGCCCCCGGCCAGCTGCCCCATCGCCTCCATCTTCTGAGCTTCGCGTAGCTGTTCCTCCAGTCGTTTCCGCTCGGTGATATCGGTCGAGATGCTGCAGATCGCGTACGGTCTACCCTGCTCATCGCTCAAGGGTACGTTGATAGCTATATAAGTATGCAGCCCGTCTTCGTGTAGAGCGGTAGCCTCCGTCTCCATTACCTTCCCCGTCGCCATCACCTGACGATCGAGTTCCCGATAGGCATCCGCCTGCTCCTTCGGAAACAGATCATGATCGGTTTTTCCCAAAATGGATTCCCGGCCCACGCGAAGCTCGACAAGCGCGGTCGCGCGCAGCAGTTCCTCCAAGCGACGATTGATAAGCAGGAAGCGGCCTTCCAAATCCTTTACATAGATCAGCGCGGTCGTGTTATCAATGATGTCCTGTAGCAGTTGCCGGCTCTTACGCACCGAGGCCTCGGCGATTTTGCGCTCGGTGATATCGAGCATCAGGCCTACCACACCGCCAACCGTGCCGTCGGGCCGGGTGAAGGTAGCTTTGTGGAATATCACATCGCGCATCTCGCCATTGGCGTATCGGACCCGGCTTTCGTATATCTGCGACCCCGGCTTATCGAGAAGTTCATGGTCGGCGCTGACATACTGGTCGGCCAATTCCTTAGGGAAGATATCGCCTGGTTCCTTTCCGATCAACTCGCTGGCGGGCAGCCCAGTAAAAGCCTCGAAGGCGCTGTTGCAGCCCAAGTAACGGGCCTGTGTGTCCTTGTAGAAAACGGGACCGGGGATTGCTTCAATCAGTTGCTGCATGAAATGAAGCTGCTGCGACAGTTCCGCGGTGCGTTCATCGACGCGCTCTTCCAGTTCGGAGTTAGATTTCTGCAGCTCTTCCTTGGCCGCGGCTAACGCGTCGAGCGCACCTTCCAGTTCCTTGGTGCGCTGCCTGACCTCCTCCTCCAGCATGAAGGTGGTCTGCAGCAGACTGAAATCGTTGTCCGGGTTGTTCAGGTTACGCTGCACCTGGTTCATCAGGGCGTTGATGATCCTGTCGCGCCGCCTGATCTCCCCCAGCAATCCGGCTGCATCGCGGAGATCGCAGCGAATGTCGGTGTTGTCGGTCATGCCGGGACCTGCTTGCCGCCGATGGCGATACCTGTGAATGTCTGGTTCACATGCATGCCTCGGAACTGCTCACCATAGGTGCTGAAGCCGACCACATTGTTTTTTCGCAGTATGGCCGACACCTTGTCGATCGCACCATTTTGCGTGAGTTCCAACCGCCGCAAAATGCAGTCGCAGCCGATCACCAGCCGCGGCGGGCCGATGCGCTGCTCAATGTCTTCGAAAAGTGTGTTGAGATTGTCCACCAGGTCGACACCCTTGGCAACGTTGAACACGATGCCTTCGTCGATGGCGCAGAAGAAGGTCAAGCTACCGTCGGGATTGACCTTCTGGATCGAGCGTACGAAATCAGCCCCACCGATTTTGACCACGATCGGGTGGGCCGAGAACACGAGCGGGTTCAGCTGACTAACATCCACGCCAATGGTCCGGGCGTATTCCTCGGCAGCGGGAAAGCCGTTGATCTCGGTGGCAATACGCCGCTCGGGGATGGCCCCGCTCACCACCATGCGTTGCGTACCGCTAACAAAATGCTGTGTCTTGAAGGTGGTGAACGGGTGCGGCGTAGCAGCCACCAGCAGCACCGCCGCATCGGTGCGGAAACGGCCGTCATACAGTACTGTCGTCTGCCGGAAGTCCATTCCGTCGCCAGCCGAGCCGCCAACCATCGGAATGCCCCCAAGGCCGTCATGAATGGCACGCGCCACGTGCTCCTCATGACCGCACAGGCCGTCGATTAGCAGCAGGGCGAAGCAGCGGTTGGTGTCGAATGGCTCCGACCGCTGGGCCAGACGCTGGCGCAGTCCATAAGCTAAAGCCTGGCCACGTCTAGTATCCAGCCGCGACACGCCCTCAATTAGGCCAATCTCGTAGATCAGGTCTTTGCGTCCGAGGGTCAGGCCCGACACCCCGCCTTCCATATAGCCGAGCGGCCCGATCTCACCGGCGGTGGTACAACCGATCACCGGCAGCGCACCGAACTCGCGCCGCAGACCATCGGCGATGGCGTCGGGGTTGTAGTGACTAGAGACAAAAGCCAGCGCTAGTCCGGCCTGATCATGACCAATCAATCGCCGTAACTCCGCCGCAGCTGCTGCCGGAACTGGATCGGCTGAGGACCCAATGCGAACCAGCGGTTCAAATGCCAAATCGGTTTCAGCTCTAGGCTGCATCATGCAGGTACCGCCTTGCGAAGCGTAGGGGCAAGCAGTTGGCGGGCAAGATGATACCACGAACGGAAGTCATCGGTCGGCCTCTGGCTCGAGGCGCTGCTGACATGGAGTCTGTTGCTCCGGGTCAGGGAGCCATTTTGCCTCAGGATGTGAAGCGGCTACTACAGAAACTTCGATCCACAATCCCTGTATTGCATTGTTTGACGTGACGAGGGTCACAGACTGACCGCCACGTAAGATCGACAATCTCTGCGCTTGATGCAGCACTGCCGGTACCCTAGTGTGTCGGCAGTGCTGCTATGACAGAGGTTCTAATAAAGGTTGCGTTTTTCAGGTTCTCATTATGAATCATTCCCTTAGACGTTGGAGAAAGTCATTCGCCAAGCTTACATCCCAATACATCTACCAACCCGCCGAGCTACCCCGCCTGGATCGTGGTTGGATCATCGCCAACCATAAGCTCGTGTCCTTCCACGCAGCGTTTCTAACCTCTCTGCTTAGTATCTCCCCAGGCGTGACATCGAGGTTTGATGTAATTCGGCAGATGTTCCTGAGCGTTGAGCTCGTGATCTCCAGCTTTATGTGGTACGCCGCATGGCACTGCAATATTGCCGTCCATGAGATTGGGCACTACATCGCGGCAGTCAGAACCAATAATCTGAGACCCGAACTTGCTGATCGAGCTGAGCAAAAGATCAACCAGGGAGTCTTTAGACGTTGGCTCTGGTACCTTGAAATGTTTCTAAAGATTCCGTATGGAGCCTTCGAAGGGGTTAACAAAGAAGCGGGGAGCTTTCATCCCTGCGTCAAGACGCAGAACCTCGCGGTTGCGGCGGCTGGGCCAGCAGCCAGCAAAGTGCTTAGCCAACTCTGCTTTCTTCCGGGAATTGTTCTGATGCTGCTCGGCATGAAGATCTCTTCTCCAGCGGCTGTTTACCTAGGAAGATTGCTGTTTACGATCGGCGTGGTTGCGCTGTTCGATTTTCTGATTGCAGACGCTGGGAAATACAAGGCGTTCCGCGAAAGACAAAGCGAGGCGGCGGCCAAGGCGGCAGAGGCGAGGGCCGCTGAACCTTCTCAGACTACGCAGGAATCTCGTCCCGTGAAACCGTCTGAGCTGCGGCGCAAGCTCAGGCTCCACAGGCTTCAGGAGTTGAAGCTGGCAGACGGGAAAGTCGTGTTCGCTCCATGGGAGTTCAGAAATTCCATTATGGGAGGGCGGCACACGGAAGAGATGGGAGGGAACCTGAGCTTCCAGGAGCTGATGTTCCTGCCCCTTACCGCCAACGACTACATTGAGGCGCAACGCGTCACAAATCTTCTTCAAAACCGCGCCATCCAGATCATCCAGGACACCGAAGGACTTAACTTTGTGGGCATCGGACTGGAAGGAGGCATCGTGGCCTCCTACGCGAGAGAAAAGAACGACATACTTCCGGAGGAACGGGCATTGAGGGTAGCCGTCCAAGCGATCCAGGAATGCGGCTTTGTCCCCGACCGGGATGTTTGCCTGGCGCTCGATCCGGCTGCCAGCGAACTCAGTAATGCGTATCGCGAGAAGACAGGGGAAACGGGATCGGTAGGCCAGTACCTGTTCTGGAGGGCCGAAGATCCAAAGGTTTTAACCACCGATGAAATGGTCGATCTGTACGTTCACTGGGTACAGAAATACCCGATTGTCTCTTTGGAAGATGGCTTTGCAGAAGACGACCACGAGGGTTGGAAGAAACTCATGAAAGCCCTCGACAAGGAAATCCTCATTATCGGAGACGACCTGGTAACCACGAAGGATTCCACCATTCGTAAATGTGCCCAGGAAGGGCTCCTTAACACCGCGCTTATCAAGCCCAACCAGATCGGAACGCTAAGTGAAACATTGTTGGCCACCCGTACCGCAAAGGAGTTGGGGCTTGCCTTGGTCGTCTCTCACCGATCCAAATCTCCCAACGAGGTCATGGAGGCCGACATTAGTTTTGCGGTTGGTGCTCTCGGCTTGAAGTGTGGAGGCGGAGCCAATACGGAGCGTCTCGTCAAGTACGGAAGGATCGTCGAACTGATGGAGTTGGCGAAGAAGAATATCAGGGTCACGCGGAAGCTCGACCCTGATCTTGTCATTGTCGACATCTCCGCTCACGAGGAGCCTACGAACGCCGGGATACCGACGGTTGGCGTGGTGGTGATGCTCGACAATGGGATGAAATTCACCGCCGCCACACCGCTGGGGACCTCGGCCGGAACCGATGAGGCCATCCACCTGGTTGACAGTATCATCGAAGAAAACCCGCTCACGCGGAAATACCCGAACTATTTTGTCTTCCATGAGAACGAGAGGACCTACCGCTTTGCGCCCAACCTGAAAGCGGACGCGCTCAACAAGGAGAGCAGCGAACTCGCAGACCTTTGGATGAGGTCGAAGAGGTATGGCGGCAAGGGCTGCCTCAACGCAATCGATAACGTCATGCAAGTCATCGCACCCTGCTTCTTGGGCGAAAGAATTTCGGCGCTAGGTACGCTCACCGACATCGACCGGAAGCTATTGATGCTGGAACTGGAACTCGCTGTGAAACGGGGTAAGATCGCTCCCAATGCCCCGGAGGAGGAGAAGATCCAGATCATGCAAAGGAAGGCGAATCTTGGCATGAATGCGGTGCTTTCCACTTCTCTTGCGCTTGGCCGCTTAATTGCCGCCCGGGACGGACTGGAACTTCCGGACGTGCTCCGGGAGACGGAATCGACAATCGAACGTGATTATCTGTATGGTATTAAGTCGGCGGCGCCTGCCCTGGTGAAGTAGTCCGAAGACGTAGGCCATCCTTAGTCGTTATAAGAGCCGGGCACTAACCCGGCTCTGTAGCGAAGTACTTTTTGCGAGATCAATTTACTTGTCATCCGGTCGCGGGAGGGAAAGGTTTTCCTCCTTACAGATCTTCTCAAGCTGGCGGATGGACCAGCATGCCTTGAAATCGTAGAAGACCCTGTACGGTTGCTGGAGTAGTTCCAGCACCTTCACTGATTGAGGATCACACCAATCCGGCAAAGAGTTCTTAGCCTCCTCCAGTGGCGCACCGCTCAGTTTCAGCGTGATCAGACACCACTGCAGATTCCCTGCGTGAAGAGAAAGCTCTCCCAGCCCACCCTTGAGAATCTGCTTTCGAGCCAGCAAGACTCCCCTCTCGCCCATGTTGTGTAATATCTGCATGTATTTTTCGAAGAGAACCCATTCATTCACAAGCAGCCCGATTTCTATCGGGCTGAAAGCTCTCCAGAAAGCGACGGGATAACGCAGGCACAAAAAACGTCCAAGCATAAATGCACCTGCTTCGTAACCGGAGATACGATCGGAAGAACATTTTGCAAGAGCCTGCTTGAAGAACCTGATCTTGCGATCCAACGTCAGCATCTCGAAAACGTTACTTTGACCCAGGTGGTCGCCAAGATCACACTTTAGAACCTCTTCCATATATCGGTTTTCGTGGTTGTCAAGCCAGCCGTTTACAAGTTGGCGGGCTGTTTCGGGCTCACCTCGTAACTCAAAATTTACCAGCCTGATGATTTCGCTGAGTGTAGAGCTCTGGTCGAACTCGAGACCCCGGGCCAATTGCTGGTAGTAGCGGTATGCATAGGCAATCAAAGGGAAGCTCTTCTTCTCCTCTTCATCCAGATCGAGAAGCTCTCCTTTCATGTAACGCAGCAGGCTGCCGGGCTTGAACTCCGCCTTACCCTCATAGATTGCCCTCTGCCGCGAGGAGATAGTGATCCAATCCCCCTCTTTGATCTCCTTCCCGGAGGCATTCCTCAGGCTCCCCTCCGGCTGCAGACTTACCCCATCCTTCTCCAGGCTCAGCAGCGCGGGTATGCCTAAACTCTGGCAAATCGTTACCACGTGGATGGCGGCAGAGGTCAGACTTACAATCGCGTCCATCTCGCGCATCACTGCGGAGTCTGTAGGCAGGAAGGACTTCTTGCAAAGGCATACCGTCTCGCCTTGGCTCTTTGCTTGCAGGGCGGCGTAGCTGGTGAAATACGCACGCGCCGACACTGCGGATCGAGGCAGAATTGATACGCCGGAACAGAAGCGATTGAGGGCTTTCAAGTCCTTCACATCAATCGTGTTGCTCGTAAGCTGCTTGATATGGTAAGGCCGGATTAGTTCGGTCACACGCTGTCGCGATATGATTCCAGACTTGTGCATGTCCACCGCGGAAGTTAACGCAGCCCGCCCCATCAATCCCGTCTGATTCAGCTGAAGAAGCGCAAACAACTGATATCTCGCTGTTGCTTCCACCGCGAACTCGACCGTCACGGGAGACTCGAACTCTTTTTCAAGGTCCGCGAGGGGTGGAACGAAGTGGTACACGGCCGGAAACCTCTGCTTAATCGCCTCTTTGTCTTCGAAAGTGGTTGATTCAGCCTCCGCCGTTCCAGTCATCATCTCCTCGCCGAAGATGTTATGCACGGTCTGAAGCTCGATACCTACTCCGGTCCGTGTGTTGCGACTGGACAGCACGCCGACATAGGCATTTTCGTGCCGGACCGAGCAGATCATCTTCTGCATAATAAGACTTGGAAAATGTTCCGCTCCTCTGCAGAGCGTCAGCACGAGTTCCCGGTTGTCTTCAAAATGCTCGTAGGCTTCCTTTGCGAGAAAACTGGCCTGGCGAAACGGATCCTCGATCAGACTCCGATCTTTCTTCCTGATCATGTCGCATAAGCGGTACGTCAGCTGCACTACCTCATCCTGAGAAAGATCTGGCCGGACGGCGCGCACAATCGCTGCGTGCTCGTTACGACCAAGACACCGGGAGAGGTTCCTCAGGTTATTCAGAAACATCTTGCGTGCCGCCTCCACGCCGTACATCTTTTCCAGGCATGGCAGCGTAGCTTCTGTCACCCCAACATTGAGGTAGGTATCCAGCAGCCCAGGAATGTAGTAGGCCGTTGCGCACCGCATCGCGAATACGAGAGGCGCCTTGGAATCACCCAGGCTCTGCATGGTTAAGATTTCAAGTTGCTTAAGAGCGTCAGCCACGTGGTCTTCGAGGTGGTCGGCCCGATCCGCGTAAGCCTGACTGGTAAGCACGGTAAAATCCGGCACTGGGTAGCCTAATTGGCTCAGCTTCAGCAGTATGAATGCTTTTTGACTGATCTCCTGCTCTGAGTGGGGTTCGCAACTTGTGGAAGGGACTACGAATCTGCTTTCGGATGGGCAGGCCAGATCCGATCCTCTCAACGGATGCTCTTGATCCGCGCAAGACAGAGCCTTCACAGCTTCAGGGTCGCCTCGGCGGGCTGTGAGGATTAGAGAAAGATGTCTTTTTGCTCTCTCAATATCAACATCGCACAGCGCGGGTATATCGGCATCGCTGATGGTGATGCTGCTCGTTGTGCCGTCGTCAAGTTCGAACTCTACGATTGGCGGGGAGTATCCGGAGCATTGCGAAACGCCGCCTTTCCTCGAAGAATGCAGGCCCCTGCGCGATGCAAGGCTGCGCTGGTTAAAGTAGTTTCCACGGATACTGAAATCTAGAATTTCAAAACCGGTCAACAGTCCCATGGCCGGAACGTTGTCTCGCCGCGCGTTTTTTGTCTGTGAGATCAGTCACGGGCTAGCGTGATCGCTACCGGTCCGGCATGGCTGAGCGCAAATAGCCTCCGCCAATTCTTTTGTGAGACGCTATACGGACGGGGGGGTACCATGGCACGACGGCCCTGAGTCCGTACCGGGGGAGGTTTCATGTCAGAATCGGCAGCAGTGGAGATTGTCATTATCGGCAACGAAATCCTGAACGGAGATATTCAGGACACAAATACGAACTGGTTGTGCAAACAGATCAGCAGTCTAGGCGGGTCTGTTTCTCGGGTCACAGTCGTGCGTGATTTCGTCGAGGTCATTGCCGCCGAGATTCATGCCGCACTGGAGCGTGGCACAAGAGTGATCTTCACCTCTGGGGGCCTGGGGCCGACAGCGGATGACCTGACCCTGTCAGGCGTGGCGAAAGGCGCTGGCGTGGAGGTGGAATTTCATGATGAAGCGCTGCGCATGATCAAGGACTGCTACGACGAGTTGGCAGCGAAGGGATCGATCAAGCAGGGTGGAATCAACCCGGCGCGCGAGAAGATGGCCTGGCTTCCAGCTGGTGCTGTCCCGCTGCAGAACCCCGTCGGCAGCGCCCCCGGTGTTTTGTTCCACAAGGGGAGTTCCGTGATCATCAGCCTGCCCGGCGTTCCTGCGGAGCTAAAAGGCATCTTCAACAGCTCTCTCCAGCCGTTCCTGAACCAGGCTTTCAGTGGTGGAGTCTCCGTGATGCGTTCCATCACCGTTCGCTGCAACGATGAATCGGTCATGGAACCGGTTCTCAGGCGTGTTGTCACACTTCACCCCAGGGTGTACGTCAAATCTCTGGCCAATACCTTCGATCGGGAACATGATCAGAAGGTGCTACGCCGAGAATTCGGTTGCCCTGAGATCAAAATCACGCTTTTCACCACGGGGACCGACCAGCGCGAGATCGAAGGCATCGTTGACGCAGCTCTACGCGATCTTCAAGACGGGCTTACATCCATCAGCATCGCCCATCGGGAAGTGCAGTGAGAACGGCGCAGCTGAACCGGCGGGGGCGCGCAGCTGAAGATCGCGGTCCGCATTGGCAACGACCGCGATCACTCTCACCAAGAAGCCAGCAGCGCGGTTACTGACGGTAACCCTGAAATGGAAGCCTTTCCTCAGTCGCGCTCTTCGCGGGGCACGTAGTCGCGCTTGAGCTCGCCTGTGTAGATCTGGCGCGGGCGGTAGATTTTCAGCCGCGTCGCGTCGTGGATCTCCTTATAATTCGCGATCCAGCCAGGCAATCGCCCGATGGCGAACATGACGGTGAACATGTTCACCGGAATGCCGATCGCACGCAGGATGATGCCCGAATAAAAGTCCACGTTGGGATACAGTTTCCGCTCGATGAAGTAACTGTCCTTGAGCGCCATTTCCTCGAGGCGCCGCGCGATTTCCAGAAGCGGGTCGTCGATGTGGAGTTTCGCCAGAATCACGTCGGCGGTCTTCTGCAGGATGCGCGAACGGGGGTCGAAATTGCGATAGACGCGGTGCCCGAAACCCATGAGCCGGAGTTTGGAATTCTTGTCCTTGATCTTCTCCATGTAGTCCTTCGGGGAAATTTTGGACTTGTTGATCTCCTCGAGCATCTCAATCACGGCCATGTTGGCGCCGCCGTGCAATTTCCCCCAGAGTGCGTTCACGCCCGCGGCGCAGGAGGCAAACATGTTTGCGCCGGAACTTGCCACCATGCGCACCGTTGACGTGCCGCAGTTCTGCTCATGGTCGGCGTGCAGGATCAAAAACTGGTTCAGCGCGTGTGCCACCTCGTGGTCGGGCGTGATGCGTCCGTTGGGCACCGAAAACATCATGTGCAGGAAGTTTTCGACGTACGCAAAGTCGGGCCGCGGGTACATCATGGGTTGCCCGATGCTCATCTTGTAGGTCGCGGCGGCGATGGACCGCACTTGCGAAATCAGGCGCGCGGCGCTCTCTTCGAAGTTGCATTCGTCTTCGTATCCCAGCACTTCGGGATCGAAGCAGCCGATCGCATTGATCATCGCCGACAAGATGGCCATTGGAGGCGCGTTGTTGGGAAAACCCTCGAAGTGGCTGCGCATGCTCTCGTGGATCATCTCGTGCTTGGTCAAAAGCGCTGAGAAACGAGCGCGCTCTTGTTCATTCGGGAGCCTGCCGCCGATCAGGAGCCAGGCGGTTTCCACAAAGGTCGAATGTTCCGCAAGCTGTTCGATAGGGTAGCCGCGGTAACGCAGAATGCCTTTATCGCCATCGATGTACGTGATGGCCGATTGGCAGCAGCCTGTGTTCGCGTAGCCCTCGTCGAGGGTGATCATTCCGGTCCTGGATCGCAGATCGGAAATGTCGATGCCGAGTTCCTTCTCAGTTCCTTCAACGACCGGCAGTTCCCAGGATTGTCCGTTGTATTCCAGACGGGCAGTGGACATGTTTGCGTTTTCTCCAGATCTCGATTCTTGCACTTTGGTCACAAGCTAGCAATGGCCGGGAATAAGATCGAGGACTTTCTCGAAGATCGCCGCACCATGGACACGGTTCCGCCACTGCACAGACTGTGATTCTACTAAAATTCGCACAACGGCTACTTGTTGACAAGAACACTTGAGCATTTCACGATGCTTGGAGGTCTCCATGTCTTTCGTCGGGCAGATGTGGGGCTTACGATTGGAAACTTCAGGTTAGGTTGCGGAGTTCCGTTAGAGCTTGGAGTCGCGAGTGAGAATAGGGATTGATTTGGGTGGCACTAAGATCGAGGCTATTGCGCTTGCCGATGCCGCTGCCGGTGCCGGCGCCACACTCTTGCGGCATCGCATCCCAACGCCCGCCGGAGGCTACTCTGATATCTTGAACGCGGTAGCCGAACTGGTTGCGTTCACGGAAAGGGAGACCGGCCAAGCCGGCACGGTAGGCATTGCCACCCCCGGGGCGATCTCGCCCGCAACGAGCCTGCTGAAGAACTCGAACAGCACCGTCTTAAACGGCAAACCCCTCGACCGCGATCTTGAGGCCCGGTTGGGGCGGCCAATACGCATGGAGAACGACGCGAATTGTTTTGCCCTTTCCGAGGCTATGGATGGCGCTGCCGCGGACGCCCGCGTCGTTTTTGGCGTAATACTCGGGACAGGAGTAGGCGGTGGCGTTGTTGTGGACCGGCAGGTCCACGTCGGACGCAACAAGATTGCCGGCGAATGGGGACATAATCCGCTTCCATGGGCCCGTGCGGACGAACTGCCTGGAAATGACTGTTATTGCGGGAAGCGAGGCTGCATCGAAACCTTTCTGTCGGGTGCCGGCGTGGCTCGCGATTATCTAGCACGCAGCGGCCAGCAGAGGACGGCAGTTGCGATTGCCGAAGCCGCCACGGCCGGCGATCCGCTCGCCAAGCACTGCCTCGACATTTATCTGGACCGGTTAGCTCGGAGTTTGGCTTCGATCATCAACGTGCTTGATCCTGACGCGATTGTGCTTGGGGGCGGCCTGTCCAATTTGACATGCCTCTATCCTGCGCTGCCCGCGCTTCTTCAGTCCTATACCTTTTCAGCCGACACCGGCACACCTATTGTGCGAGCTCTGCATGGGGATTCCAGCGGTGTGCGTGGCGCAGCTTGGCTATGGCCGATCAGCGGGATCCGCACAACATCGAGTAGGTAGCGGATGGTGTTTCCGACGAGGTCGATGGCGTTGAAGCTCATTCCGGCGCAAACGGAGCTAGTGACCGTTCAAGGTGAGCAGTTTCATCGCGGACGGTTGCAGATGTGACAACGGCTGTGGTGAAGGCGTTATGGAAGTTTGTCGCGGAATAGTAGAAGATTTCAAGATGTTCATCGAGCTGATTCAACCCGCTACGAAGAAACGCAGCGTGAGCTTTGCTGCCTACCTTCGCCATTTAGGCGCGCTCGGTCTGTTCTCCTTGGCCATTTTGGATAGTCTGCCGTTCCCAACATTCGGTGGTCCTGACATTCTGACTGCCATCCTCGCCGCCCGTCACCGTGACCCATGGTACGAGTATGCGCTGGCAGCGAGCGCAGGTTCATTGATTGGAGCCGTGATCACCTTCAGACTGGCACGCCACGCAGGACTCGAATATCTGAGCAAACATTTCGGAAGCGGTCGTGTGCCACGCCTCCTGAGGTTGTTCGAGACGTGGGGCACCGGGGCTCTGGCCATCTCCACTGCTGTGCCTTTCCCGACCCCAACCAGCTTTCTGTTCGCGGCCGCCGGTGCTTCTGAGTACCCTATGAAGAAGTTCCTCATCGTGGTCGGACTTTGCCGGGCTGTACGCTATTCGCTCATAGCCGTGCTTGCCGACCATTACGGACGGCACTTCGTTCGCGCCGTCCGTAATCCCGGCCAATACTGGGGCTGGCTATTGTTGCTCGCCGCTATCATTGCGGGCTTAGTTGCCACCGGGATTGCGATCAATAAGCAGCTGGAGATCTCCGCCGCCGATTGAGGAAGAGATCGACATGGCGGATTCCGATTAGGCTTGCCGGAGGCTTCGGTTGAGCAAGTCGCAGTCCATAAATCGCTCACCGGCTTCCGCTACGAAGTTGAACACGAGGAATCATCGAAGCTTAAGGCGCACTTCTTCGAGCAGCGCTTCGAACTCAAGGAGAACTTTCAAGTGAAATGGGGCTCTCGGATTGAGAGCCCCCAAAGGTGAAGACCCGAAGTGCCTTTTCCGCCGACGGCGTTTCTGCCATTAGCGGTGGATTTCGCCGTGACCCTCTATTTAGGGCTCGGTGCAAAATATCCGCTGATGTCGAGTATCAGTTGTGTAGAGCTGGACGAGAACGCATCGATTGAGCCGTTCGTAGTGGGGACGATCGCCATATTGGAGGCAATCACCCCATCATCCGCGTTCAACGTTGACACCAACGGCTGCGCCTCGTTCTCCGGCCACAGCGTCAGAAACCCTAAGCCCCCCGTAGGTACGACCGTCGCGTTCAGCACAAAGGCCTCCGCAGTTGAGGGTATCCCACAGGAACTACTCGTTACATTGACCGGCAGCGTTCCATTGAACGAGCCGCTAGAACTCCGCGTGTCCAGCACGCGACACGGAGTTACGGTATACAGCGCCTGGCCACCTGCGCCCGAACCCGGCGGCGCGAAGTATCCGTTGATATCGATTACCACGTCCGTGTTGTTGGAGCCCAACACGTTGATCTCTCCGCTGGTGCCCGCCGGCACAATCGCTGCGTTTGCCACCACCGGGTTGTTCGTCGAATCGTTTAGTGTCGAAACTCCCGGCCACGTTTGTCCTGTCGGCCAGGCGCTCAGGTACCCGAGTCCGTCCTGCGGCACCGCCGTAAAGTTCAGGGAATACGCTTGCGCACTCGAAGGTATGTTGCACGCACTCGACAGGATGGGGAAAGCACGAGTTTGCATACCAACCAGGGACGGTCCACCCAAGGAGCCAGTTGCATTACGAGTGTCTGCCACGCGGCAGGGCGTTAGCGGATAAAACGCCAGGGCGGTGGTACTAGTCGCTGGCACGAAGTAGCCGTTAATGTCCAGCACAAGGTCGGTGGTATCGGTGGCATAGACGCTGATTGCGCCGCTGGTGCCCGCCGGAACGATGGCTGCATTCGCTTTTA